>Ga0209189_1000966_pt1 | contig 22296 bp, 20 predicted proteins | sample C_130820_EF_Meta_FD_187308 | JGI IMG/M metagenome (GOLD analysis project Ga0209189, IMG submission 187308) | Freshwater microbial communities from Lake Croche, Canada to study carbon cycling - C_130820_EF_MetaG (SPAdes) (version 3) | ecosystem: Environmental > Aquatic > Freshwater > Lake... | reverse complement strand
TCCATCCTGCTCGACGCCGCCAATCCCGATCCCCACCTCAACCGGGGCACCGCTGAGGAGGCTCTGGGCCGCTGGGACGCCGCCGCTGCGGATTATTCCTGGATCTTGGAGCGCGATCCCGCCGATGCCTCCGCCCTCTACAACCTCGGCAATGTGGAGGGTTCCCGCGGCAACTGGCCGGCCGCCCGCAACCGTTTCGTGGCCGCCGCCGATGCCAGGCCGGGCTTCGCCATGGCCCGCTCCAGCGCCGCCCTGGCGGCTTTCCAGCTGGGCGATCTGAGCGAGGCTGAACGGGAGCTGCGCTCCCTGATCCGCCGTTATCCGCTCTTCGCCGATGCCCGTGCCGGCCTCACGGCCCTGCTTTGGCAGCGGGGCGCCGCCGGTGAAGCGGAAAGCCACTGGGCCGCGGCTTCCGGTCTGGATCCCCGTTACCGGCAGAGTGAATGGCTTCTGGAGGTCCGTCGCTGGCCGCCGGAGCCGGTGGCTGCCCTGGCGCGCTTTCTCGCTCTGCAGCGGCAAGCCTGATCCACCCCTCTCTCAATTGGGCGGCCTTTGCTGAGCCTTCAGCCTTCATTTAAAGTGGGAATGAATAGCCATATCATCGAGGAAATAGAGCTGCCAGAGAATGGTGCTGATTCCACAGAGCCAGGCCAGTTGTCCATAGCGGCGATTATGTCGACTCAGTTCAAGGCTTCCCGCCAGGGCAATGATGATCAGGGGTGCGGCGATTTTCACGGCATAACGCAGTCTTAGATAGATCACCAGCCAGGCTGGGGTGATAACGCAGACGGCTGCGATCAGTGACCCCCATAGGAGGAAGCGGTTCTGGGTGATTTTCTTCTGCTGCAGCAAAACAATGGCGATCGGCAGCAGCATGAATTTGAATACGTTCCAGATGTTGGGAATGCTGCGTGCTGCCTAGAGGCCTACAAAATCAAGGTACAGGGTGGGATACTTCAGGACAATGGCAGGGAATGACTCGGCCCCCCCAAACGTCTTCAGCCTGATGCTTTCCATGCTGGCGCTTAGGTCCTGGCTGACAGGACCCGAAAACTGATGGTATCCAAAGAATTCAGCGTAGGCACTGAGGAAAGCAATCAGGCTTCTCGAGCCTGCCAGGGGACTGGCTCCTTGCAGAATGAATCCGGGGAACAGAAGGAGAAGCAACCATCCCAGGGTGTAAACGCAGGTCATGCCGGCTTGGCGGTGACCGCTTCGCTGCTCCCACCAAAACCAAAGACCGGCCAGCGCAGCTGCGGCCAGGATCATGTCCACTTTGCACAGACCAAAGGCCGCCAGAAAGAGTGCGGTGAAGATCCTTGGCCAGCGGTAGCTGACACCAAGAAAAAAGAGATTCAGAAGGGTTCCAGAAAAAAGATCGCTGGAGGGCTGGAGAAGCTGAAAGCCTGAGCTGGCGATGATCAGATAGGCCAGGATCTGAAGTGGCTTGCTGCTGATGAATCTATTGGCCATAAAATATGTGCTAACCAGATATGTTGCCATTGCCAGTATGCGTATGTGCCAGTTGAGGTTCTCGTGGGTGGTTGGTATCACGAGCTTGTAAAGACCTGCAATCAGGCTGGAGGTGATGCCGCCACTGTTCTGCAGGGCTGGGTATTGGAAGCTCCAGCTGTTTTGCGCATACCTGATATGGAGATCCACGGTTTCGGCAAAGTGCTGGTCCATCGGCGCTGCCGGCACGATGCCGCTATCTCTCAGGATCAGAAAAGCTGAGATCAATAGCGTTGCGATCAAGATGGCGCGCTGAGCAAGGCGAAGCAGCCCGAAATCTTGATGCTGCTGATTGGAGATCTGATTGGTGATACCGCTCTTCATGCTTCCAGGGGCCGTAGGGGCTGTCTGCCGATGGATGATGGCAGGAATCTAATCGCACCGATTCCTGCAGCAGGTTCTGTGGGCAGCAGGTGATTCGGCGGCGTGCCGGGTGGCTCCCGTCGCAACGACCCGCACCGATGCCGTCAGGTGGGCAGGATTGTTCGCCCATTTCACCTACAGTTAATAGGAGTGTGTCGTTGCTTGTTGTCTGTTTCGCCTGCCCTGCTCAGTGGTCCCACCTGGGACGAAGTGCATCTGGAACAGCCTCTGCAGGAGCTGCTGCCGGAACTCATCCAGCTGCGTCGCCACCTGCATCGCCATCCCGAGCTCAGTGGCCATGAACGCCAAACGGCTGCGCTGGTGGCCGGAGAGTTGCGCCGCTGGGGCTGGCAGGTCCGGGAGGCCGTCGGCCGCACGGGAGTGGTGGCGGAACGTGGGCCGCTCGGAGGCCCGCTGGTGGCTCTGCGGGTCGACATGGATGCCCTACCGATTGAGGAGCGCACCAACTTGCCCTGGGCCTCCTCGCACCAGGGCCTGATGCATGCCTGCGGGCACGACATCCACACCACGGTGGGCCTTGGTGTGGCTGCTCTGCTGGCGGCCTCGGGGGATCGGCTTCAGGCGCGCGTGAGGTTGCTGTTTCAGCCCGCCGAGGAAACGGCCCAGGGGGCCGCCTGGATGCGTGCCGATGGCGCCATGGATGGGGTGGATGCCCTCTTCGGTGTGCACGTGTTCCCCAGCATCGCCGCAGGATCCGTGGGGGTGCGTTGCGGCAGCCTCACCGCCGCCGCCGGCGAGCTGGAGATCGAGGTGATCGGCGAGAGCGGCCACGGCGCCAGGCCCCACCAGAGCACCGATGCGATCTGGATCGCGGCGCGGGTGGTGAGTGGTCTGCAGGAGGCGATCAGCCGCCGGCTGGATCCGCTCCATCCGGTGGTGGTGAGCTTCGGAAGGATCGAGGGGGGAAAGGCCTTCAATGTGATCGCCGACCATGTGCGGCTTCTGGGCACGGTGCGTTGCCTGGATGCCGCCGTGCATGAGCGCCTTCCCGGTTGGATCGAGGACACCGTCCAGGCCCTCTGCCGGGGCCATGGCGGTGAGGCCCGCGTTCACTACCGACGCATTTCCCCGCCGGTGCACAACGATCCTGATCTCACCCGTCTGGTGGCGGCGACCGCGGCGCACCTGCTCGGGGATTCCCAGGTGGAGTGGCTGGAGCAGCCATCGCTGGGGGCCGAGGATTTTGCCGCCCTGCTCGAGGGCCACCGGGGCACGATGTTCCGGCTCGGCGTGGCGGGCCCAGCCGGCTGCAGCCCGCTCCACAGCAACACCTTCGCCCCGGATGAGGCCTGCCTGTCCGTGGGCATCCGGGTGCTCACCCTCAGCCTGTTGCGTTGGATGGCGGCACCGTGTTGAAGCGCCCGCCGCCCATGCGTTTCCGGTCGGACGACCGCCCCGCCGCCCTGCTGGCGCTCGCTTCGCCCCTGCTGATCCTTCTGGCCCTGGTGGGCCTGCTGCATCGCACGGGCACCGCGCGCTGGGAGGCCCTGCCAGCCCTGTTGATCGGTTCGGGGCTGCTGCTCACCAGCGTGCATCACCGCCGCCGCCGCAGGAAGGAACTGCTGCGATCGTTGCGGCAGCACACCCGCGAATCGATGCCATCGGCTATCCCTGAGCCCTTGGCTTCAGCGGCTGCGAAACAGGGAACTGCCGCTGAACAGGTAAAGCAGGATGTAGTTGATCACGGCGGGCAGCACCGGTAGGAGCACCACCCAGCCCGCCTTGGCCAGATGGCCGAGCAGCAGGGCGGCCACGGCATTGATCAGAAAAAGAATCGCGAGACCAGCCAGGTTGATGCGCTTCCCCTGAAGTCGGTCGTTGAAAGTGAAGCGCTGCTGGCCAGCCATAGACACGCTAAAGGCAACGAGAAAGCCAGCCAGATTGGCTGGTCCAGTGCTTATTTGAAATCCAACCTTCAGGGCGGCAAGAGTGGCTGCATGCACGGCAGTGGCCACAATCCCCACGGCGCCGAAACGAGCGAGCCGTTGGTGAAGGCGCGTCATGGATGGGTAATGCTCTTGATCACATAGTGGGGTCTTCGCTTGGCTTCAAGATAGGACCGACCCACGTATTCTCCGAGCACGCCAATGCCGATTAGCTGCAATCCACCCAGGAATGTAACGGCAAAGAAGAGTGATGCGTAGCCGGGAACATCAATGCCGAAAAACAGCACCCGCACCACTGCAGAAAGGCCAACAATGAAGGCGGCGGTTGTCACGATCATGCCCAGATAGCTCCAGATGCGCAGGGGGGCGGTGGAAAAGTTAAAGATGCCATCCAAGGCGTAGTTCCAGAGTTTCCAGCTGCCCCATTTGCTGCTTCCTGAGCTGCGGGCCGGTCGTTTGAAGTAGATGTTCTTTTGTGGATAGCCGATCCAGGCGAAGAAACCCTTGGAGAATCTCACCCTTTCTTCGCAGCCAAGAATGGCCTGCACAGCATCGCGATCCAGAAGCCTGAAGTCGGAGGCATTGAACTGAACTTCCAGTTTGCTGAGTTTGAGGAAGAGCGAATAAAATCCCTCTGAGCTCAGCCGCTTCATCAGGCCGTCACTGGAGCGGTCGTGGCGCACGGCATTCACCACCTGATAGCCCTCGAGCCAGGCCTCCACCATGGTTGGGATCAGGCTCGGTGGGTCCTGAAGGTCAGCGTCGAGAATGATGCAAGCATCTCCCTGGCTATTCCTGAGGCCAGCCAGCATGCCAGCTTCTTTGCCGAAGTTGCGGCTGAGGCTGATGATGGATCCCCCCGTAAGGGAGCTGGATTGCTGAATCAGCCGTTCAAACACCTGGCAGGTGTTGTCGCTGCTGCCATCATCAACGATAATGAGATGAAACTGAACCTTGCCTTGCTCATAGAGGATAAATCCCTCAATCGTGTTGTTCAGCGCTTGCAGCAATGCCGGGGCTGATTCTTCTTCGTTGTGGCAGGGTATCAGTAGGTCAATGGTCTTCACGGCGGCACTCTTCAGGCTGCGCTCTTCAGGTTGCACGGCTGAAGGATTTGATTGCTGGTTGAAGTATCGCACGCCCGTTCACGCAACCCTGCAGCGGTTGTGTGCAGCCGTTTCCTGCGCTGACGGCCCGTTTTGCATCGCCAGCCCCGTTTCAGGTGCTCCTGCTGATGCTCCACAGTGGATGCCCCCCGCCGCGCTTCGGCCCTGGCCATGGATTCGATTGACCCTGCGCCCTCAGCAGATCCGGGCCCGGACATCGATGCCCTGCGGGAGGCCATCGCCTCCGGTGATCCGGCCCGCGCCATGCCCGCCCTGGCGGGCCTCAGGGAGGTGGCGGAGGATCGGGCCATTCCCCTGCTGCTTCTCGGACTGGAGCAGACCACCTTCATGGTGCGCTCCCTGGCCTGTGCCGGTCTCGGCGTGAAACGCAGCGAGTCGGGCCGCCAGGCCCTGGAGCGATCCCTGCGGGAGGACGCCGATGCAAATGTGCGCGCCGAGGCGGCCAACGCGCTCGTGAGCCATGGGGTCGAGCGGGCCTGGCCACTCCTGCGGGCCACCTTCGAGGTGGACCACCACTGGCTGGTGCGCTGCAGCATTCTCTCCGCTTTGGCGGAACATCCGCAGATGGCTCCCGAGCGACTGCTGGATCTGGCCGAACTGGCTCTCCAAGATGGCGATGGCACGGTGCGGGTGGGGGGCGCCGAGATCCTCGGCCGTCTGGTGCGGGAGGGAGCCGGCGAAACCTCTCCAGGCTCCAGCGGCCCGCTGGAGCCCTGGGAGCGGGCTCGGATCCTGCTGGGTGAGCTCCAGGCTGATCCCGACCATCGCGTTGTGGCGGCGGCCCTCGATGGTCTGCAGGGTTGAACCGCCCCGCGAAGATGGGGCCTTGCTAGGTTTTCATCGTCACTAGGGGTGCCCGGTCTGGCTGTTTCACGTCCAGATCCCAGGGCTGAGATCACACCCTCCGAACCTGAACCGGGTCATGCCGGCGCAGGGAAGTGCGGAAGAACTCAGCCTCAGCCCCATCGTCTCCATGGCCGCGCCTTTCGGGCTCGGTCTGAGCGATCACAACCTGGTTGAGACCAGCGTTGCGGCCACCCCGTTGGCGCGACCGGGCTTCAGCAGCGCTGTGGTGACCACACTCCCTTCTCCCCTTCCTCACATGCGCAGCGCCTGGATCGAGAAGCGTCAGGGTCAGGCGAATGTCACTCAGCTTCACTACGCCCGCGCTGGGGTGGTGACCGAGGAGATGGCCCATGTGGCGAGGCGGGAGAAGTTGCCCGAATCCCTGGTGCGCGAGGAGGTGGCCCGGGGCCGGATGATCATCCCGGCGAACATCAACCACCCCAATCTTGAGCCGATGGCGATCGGCATCGCCAGCAGCTGCAAGGTGAACGCCAACATCGGCGCCTCGCCCAACGCCAGCGACATCAATGAAGAACTGGAGAAGTTGCATCTGGCCGTGAAGTACGGCGCCGACACGGTGATGGATCTCTCCACCGGCGGTGTCAACCTTGATGAGGTGCGCACAGCGATCATTCAGGCCTCGCCGGTGCCGATCGGCACGGTTCCTGTCTATCAGGCCCTCGAGAGTGTGCATGGTTCGATCGAGAAGCTCAGCGAAGACGATTTCCTCCATATCATCGAGAAGCACTGCCAGCAGGGCGTCGATTATCAGACCATCCACGCCGGCCTGCTGATCGAGCACCTGCCCAAGGTGAAGGGCCGTCTCACGGGCATCGTGAGCCGTGGTGGCGGCATTTTGGCCCAGTGGATGCTCTATCACCACAGGCAGAACCCGCTCTACACCCGCTTCGACGACATCTGCGAGATCTTCAAGCGCTACGACTGCACCTTCTCCCTTGGCGATTCCCTGCGGCCTGGCTGCCTGCATGACGCCTCCGATGAGGCCCAGCTGGCCGAATTGAAGACCCTCGGCGAGCTCACCCGCCGCGCCTGGAAGCACGACGTGCAGGTGATGGTGGAGGGCCCCGGCCATGTGCCGATGGATCAGATTGAGTTCAACGTGCGCAAGCAGATGGAGGAGTGCAGCGAGGCGCCCTTCTACGTTCTTGGCCCTCTGGTCACCGACATCGCCCCCGGCTACGACCACATCACCAGCGCCATCGGCGCGGCCATGGCCGGCTGGTACGGCACCGCGATGCTCTGCTACGTGACCCCCAAGGAGCATCTGGGCCTGCCCAACCCGGAAGATGTGCGCAACGGTCTGATCGCTTACAAGATCGCCGCCCACGCCGCCGACATTGCCCGCCACCGCCCCGGGGCCCGCGACCGCGACGACGAGCTCAGCCGTGCTCGCTACGCCTTCGACTGGAACAAGCAGTTCGATCTCTCCCTCGACCCTGAACGGGCCCGCGAGTATCACGACGAAACCCTGCCGGCCGACATCTACAAGCAGGCCGAGTTCTGCTCCATGTGCGGCCCCAAGCACTGCCCGATGCAGACCAAGATCACCGATGCGGATCTGGAGGGGTTGGAGCAGGTGCTGGCGGAGCAGGCCGCCGCAGACCGCAAGGCCCAGCAGGTGGGTTGAGGATTCACACCCATGAAGGCGGTCATCCTTGCCGGTGGCCTCGGTACACGCATCTCCGAGGAGACCAGCGTGCGGCCCAAGCCGATGATTGAAATCGGCGGCAAGCCGATTCTTTGGCACATTCTGAAAATTTATAGTCACTTTGGCATTCACGATTTCATCGTTTGCTGCGGCTACAAGGGTTATGTAATCAAGGAGTTTTTTGCCAACTATTTTCTGCATACCAGCGATGTCACTTTTGACATGAGCACCAATGCCATGCAGGTGCACAGTCGCAAGGCCGAACCCTGGCGGGTCACGTTGGTGGATACCGGCGATGCCACGCTCACCGGCGGTCGTCTGCGGCGAGTCCGCGACCACATCGGCGACGAGACGTTTTGCTTCACCTATGGCGATGGCGTTGCCGATGTGGATCTCCATGCCCTGATCGATTTCCATCACAGGGAGGGCCGCCGCGCCACCCTCACAGCTGTTCAACCCCCGGGGCGCTTCGGTTCGCTGGCGTTTGAGCGGGGCAGGGTTCTTTCTTTTGAAGAAAAGCCCCAAGGCGACGGAAGCTGGATCAACGGCGGCTTCTTCGTGCTCGACCCATCGGTGATTGATCTGGTGGACGGCGACCAGTGCACTTGGGAGCAACAACCGCTGCAGACCCTCGCCGAAACCGGCGATCTTTCCGCTTATCACCACCAGGGGTTCTGGCAGCCGATGGATACCCTGCGGGACAAAACCTTGCTGGAGGATCTCTGGCAAAAGGGCAAGGCTCCTTGGAAGTTCTGGAGCTGAGTGATGGTTCTCTCCAGCGTGGCCCCACGTCCTGATCCTGGTTTCTGGCAGGGCCGGCGCGTGCTGCTCACAGGCCACACCGGTTTCAAGGGCAGTTGGCTGGCGCTGTGGCTGCTGGAGCTGGGGGCCCAGGTCACCGGTGTGGCCCTGCCACCTGAGAGCCGGCCCAATCTGTTTGAACAACTCGCCCTGGAGCGCCACCTCGACCATCGCCTCGCTGACATCCGAGATCCAGCTCCGCTTGCGGATCTGGTGCGGCAGACACGGCCCGAGGTGGTGCTCCACCTGGCGGCCCAGCCCCTGGTGCGTCGCAGCTACGCCGAGCCCATGGCCACCTGGGCCACGAATGTGATGGGCACGATCCACCTGCTGGAGGCGTTGCGCCTTCTGGAGCAGCCCTGCAGCGCTGTGTTGGTCACCACCGACAAGGTGTATCGCAACAACGAGTGGCTTTACGGCTACCGGGAGAATGACCCCCTCGGCGGCCATGACCCCTACAGCAGCAGCAAGGCGGCCGCCGAGATCGCGATCGCCAGCTGGCGTGCCAGCTTCTGCGGCAGCCAGGCCCACCAGAGCCCCCATCTGCGGCTCGCCAGCGCCCGCGCCGGCAATGTGATCGGGGGGGGCGACTGGGCCGCCGATCGGATCGTGCCCGATGCCATGCGTGCCCTGGCAGCGGGTGAACCGATCGGGGTCCGCAACCCGGCGGCCACGAGGCCCTGGCAGCACGTGCTTGAGCCCCTCGGTGGTTACCTCCTGCTGGCTGAGCGTCTCTGCGGCGATCCAGGCCTCGCCACCGCCTTCAATTTCGGGCCTCAGCTCGAAGCCAACCGCAGCGTGCGGGAGCTGGTGGAGGAGGCCCTCCAGCACTGGCCGGGCCACTGGGAGGACCGCAGCGACCCCAGCGCCCCGCACGAAGCCAGCCTGCTCAACCTGGTGATCGATAAGGCCCACCATCAGCTGGGCTGGAGCCCCCGCTGGGATTTCGCCTCCACCGTTGAGCGCACCGTGCTCTGGTACCGGCGGCACAATCAGGGGCAAATCGCTGCCCTTGAATGCTGCCGGGCTGACTTGGCCGCCTATATCTCTGCGACAGCCGCGTGACCTCACTTCCCGACCTCAAGGCTCAGATCCTGAGCCTCACGCGCGATTACGCCCGTCAGGCCCATGCGGCCTATCGGCCTGCGGCCGACCCTTCTCGCACCCCCTGGCAGGAGGGCACCACGATTCCCTACGCCGGACGCGTCTTCACCGAGGACGAGGTGGAGGCGGCCGTGTCGGCCACCTTGGATTTCTGGCTCACCCTGGGCCGCGAGGGTGCGGCCTTCGAGCGGGAGCTGGCGGGCTTCCTGGGCGTGCGCCATAGCCTGCTGGTGAACTCGGGCTCCAGCGCCAACCTGATCGCCATTTCGGCCCTCACATCGCCCAAACTTCCAACGGAGCGTCGGATCCATCCCGGCGACGAGGTGATCACCGTGGCGGCTGGTTTCCCCACCACCGTGGCGCCGATTGTGCAGGTGGGCGCGGTGCCGGTGTTCATCGACGCCGATCCGATCACCGGCAACGCAAGGTGTGAGCAACTCGAGGCGGCCTACTGCCCCGGCAAGACCAAGGCCGTGATGATGGCCCATGCCCTGGGCAATCCCTTTGATCTGGCCACCTCGCTGGCCTTCTGCCGCAGGCACGACCTCTGGCTGGTGGAAGACAACTGCGACGCCCTGGGGTGCAGCTACTCAATGCCGCGCCCGCTGGCGGAGAGTCTGGGATTCACGGAAAACAGCCCCGGCCTCTATGAGGGACCCGAGCGGGTGGTGCGTTGGACCGGCACCTGGGGCGACATCAGCACCCAGAGTTTCTACCCGCCCCATCACCTCACCATGGGTGAGGGCGGTGCGGTGAACATCGTGCGCGATCAGAAGCTCAAGGTGATCGCCGAGAGCTTCCGCGACTGGGGCCGCGATTGCTGGTGTCCCAGCGGTATCGACAACACCTGCAACAAGCGCTTTGGCTGGCAGCTCGGCGAACTGCCCGAGGGCTACGACCACAAGTACACCTACAGCCACCTCGGCTTCAACCTCAAGCCGCTCGATCCCCAGGCCGCCATCGGCCGGGTGCAATTGCGGCGGCTGCCGGAGTTCATCGAGGCACGCAAGTGCAACTGGGAGATGCTGCGCCGAGGTCTTGCCGCCCATGAGGATGTTCTCGAATTCGCCCTGCCCACCCATGCCACATCCTGGGATCCGGACCGAGGCTTCACTTGGGATGCATCGGGCTGCCGCACCGACTGCTCCTGGTTCGGTTTCAAGATCGCTGTGAAGCCTGGGGCTCCCTTCAGCCGCACCGATCTGGCCCGCGAACTCGACCGCAACCAGATTGGCAATCGCATGCTTTTCGGCGGTAATCTGCTGCGTCAGCCCGCTTTTGTGCAGCTGCGCGCCGATCGCCCCGAGGCCCTGCGGGTGGTGGGGGAGATGGAAGGATCGGATCAGATCATGACCAGCACGCTGTTTCTGGGGACTTATCCAGGATTGACGGAGGCGATGCTGAAGGTTGAGGTGCAGGTGATCCACGATTTTTGTCGCAGCCAATGAGGCTGTTTCTCACCGGCGGCACCGGCTTCGTGGGATCTCACGTGTTGGCGGCGGCCCTGGCAGCAGGGCACGAGGTGCTGGCCTTGCGGCGCAACCCCGCTTCCGTTCCACTGATCCCCATGCCGAACCAGCCCCGGTGGTGTGAGGCGGATTTGGCCAGCCTCCAGGCGGCACAGCTGGAAGGGGTAGAAACGGTGCTGCACCTTGCTTCGGCGGGGGTGAGCCCGAAGCCTGCCAGTTGGAGCGAACTGGAACAGGCCAACGTGGCTGGATCCCTGCGGCTGCTGGAGCTGGCGGCGGCGGCGGGGGTACGCCGCTGCGTCGTGGCCGGCACCAGCCACGAGTACGGCAACGCAGCCCGCCGCTACGAGGCCATCCCCCCCGATGCTCCCCTGGAGCCCCTGAGCCCCTACGGTGCCAGCAAGGCGGCCGCCTTCCAGTTGGTTCGCGCGTTCAGCATCGCCAGCCGACTGGAGCTCGTCTACGGCCGCATCTTCTCCGCCTACGGTCAGGGCCAGTTCGAGGGCAACTTTTGGCCCTCCCTGCGTCGTGCGGCGCTGGCCGGCGATGACTTCCCCATGACATCTGGCCGTCAGATCAGCGATTTCATCCCCGTCGCTGCTGTCTCGGATCATCTGCTGGCGGCCTGTGCGCGCCCCGATGTGGGCCCGGGCCGCCCCCTGGTGATGAACATCGGATCAGGGGTGGCGATCAGCCTGCTGGCTTTCGCCGAAGCGGAATGGGAGCGTTTGGGCGCGACCGGTCAATTGCTGCCCGGCTGCCTTCCGGACCGCCCCGATCTGGTCGAACGGTATGTGCCCGACCTGCGCGGGCTGCAGATTCCTGACTCTCCCGATTTCTGAATCCGATGAAGGTTCTAATCACCGGCGGCTGCGGTTTTCTTGGCTCCAACCTGGCCGCCTCCTACCTGCAGGAAGGCGCCGACGTTGTCGTGGTCGACGCCTTGTTCAGGCGTGGTTCAGCGGCGAATCTCGCCTGGCTGTATCGGCAGGCCGCTCCAGGGTGCTTTCACTTCATTCAGGCCGATCTGGCTGATGCCGAGGCCGTGCTGGCCGTGTTCCGGCGCCACGCTCCCTTCGACTTCATCTGCCATGTAGGCGGCCAGGTGGCCATGACCACCTCCCTGCAGGATCCCGCCCGCGACCTGAAGACCAATGTGCTCGGCACCTTCGCTGTGCTTGAGGCCGCGCGGGCCCTCTCGCCGGAGGCGTTGATCGCCTACAGCAGCACCAATAAGGTCTATGGCGACCTGGAGGCGCTGCGCTACGAGGAGACAGCAACCCGTTACCGACTTCCAGATCATCCCATTGGGCTGGATGAATCGCTCGGGCTTGATTTCTCCACCCCCTACGGCTGCTCTAAGGGGGCCGCTGATCAGTATGTGCGCGACTGGGCCCGGGTGTACGGCCTTAAGACGGTGGTGTTCCGACACTCCTCGATCTTCGGCGGCCGTCAGTTCGCCTCCTTCGACCAGGGTTGGGTGGGCTGGTTCTGCCAGAAGGCGATTGAGCAGAAGCGCGCCCACCAAGCGGGCCTGGCCCCTGAGCCTTTCACCATCGCCGGCACTGGCAAGCAGGTGCGGGATGTGCTCCACGCCGATGACCTGATTCGCCTCTACCGGGCCGCCTATGAGCACCGGGAGAGGATGAACGGCGAGATCTTCAACATCGGTGGCGGCGCCGCTAACTCCCTCAGCCTGTTGGAGCTATTCGCTTTGCTTTCCGAACTGCTGGCGATTCCACCGCTGGTGTTCACCGTTACCCCCCGCCGCGCCAGCGACCAGGACTGCTTCATTGCCGCTATTGGCAAGGCCCAGCGGCTGCTGGGTTGGACACCTGAAGTATCTTCTCGCGCCGGCATCATCCGGATGCTGGAGTGGACCGAAGATCAGCTGACGCTCCGTGGCCGGGGGTGAACCGAGTGATGCCCGATATCCCACCGAAGCTGCGATCCCTGCTTGTTTCTCTCGGATTCATCGGCCTTTGCGCCCTGTTCTATTTCCTCAGGCGGCCCTCCATCACCTTGGAGCCGGTGCTCTACGCGGAAGACGGATCAATCTTTCTGCAGACGGCGATCAATTCCGGCTTTGCCTCCCTGTTTCAGACCTATGCCGGCTATAGCCATCTCTTGCAGCGACTAGTAGCCCTCTTCGCCGTCAACAAGCTCTCGCCGCTGGACTATCCACGCTTCTTTTTGGTAGTGGCTTGGGCAAGTTATCTGCTGCCCCTGTGCTGCATGGAAGTTCTGATCCGGAAAGGCCTCTATGGCCGGATCATGCGCTTGTCCTACATTCCGTATGTGTTTTATCCTTACGCCCAGGAAACCTATCTCAACTTACCTAATGCCTATATCTTTTTCCCTCTTGGCTTCATCCTGATCGTTTTCGGAATCTACGGCCGAATCCTTGAGGGTTGTCAGGCGAGACCCTTGCGGCTCTGGTCTGGCTTCAAGCTATTAGTGTTCATCTATGGTGTTGTGGCTGCGCTTACGGGCCCCTTTGTTGCAATCTACAGCGTTCCGCTAATGTTATTTGTCGCGATCAGGCGACGAAGATTGCTGTTGCCACCGGCCTGGCTCACCCTGCCGGTGCTGCTCTCCTGCCTTCAACTCTATCTTTCCCAGCTGCACTACAGCTATCCAGTCACCACCTCCCAGGCGATAGGCAAGCTATTGACGCGGCCAGATGTGCTGCTCGACTGGTTCACCATCCACATGGTTAGTCCTCTTTTCGGCGGTTACCTCCCGGGCAGGTACCTGCGATTACTGCCGCAGCCGCTTCAACTACTCTTGGTTGCGATCATGGTAGCCGTGGTGGTGCTGGCGGTGAGGGTGGTCAGCCGGCGAATTAGGCGACAATCACCACTCTATTTGAGTATCTTTTCCACTCTGTTGCTTTCCTTCTCCAGCCTCTTGATGACGCTTCGAAGGGGTGCATCGATCTCAGAACTGGTGATTGAGGACGGTGGCGGTCGTTTCTTTTTCTGGAATACAGTTCTGTTCCTTTCGATTCTCCTTATCGCCTTTTTCCTGCTTGTGCAAAATCAAGCAACTCGCCAAGAAATGGCTGCTAAAATTATAGCAGTTTGGCTAGTTCTTGCTATTTCTTTTTATCATAACAACTTCTCGCCAAGGTCCGTTTCGTTGCCTTATGATACCCAGCTTGCATCTCTATGCGAGGATCATGGGCGTGTGCTTCGCAAGATCGAGGTATTTGCTGGTCCTTCATGGGGTTTCTATCTGAAAAAGCCGCAGCTTGATAAGCTGTGCTTGGAGCCATAAGCTTGAAGTGCCGCTGTTTTCGCTGCTTTGGGCTTGGAATATTGGCTTCCAGCGAGATAAGATAATAGTGGCCGGAGAATGAATTGGCAATCCCTTTATCGGCTTGCCATGCCAATGGCCACAATCCCGTAGCCAAGTGTAATGATTAATGCACTGGCTGGAGCAAGAGGCGCGGCATCCTTCAGTGAGAAAAACACATACAACAATGGGTATTGCAGGCTTAGCACTAGTACAGCCAGCCTGCGGTCCACCAAGGGCAACACCAGAGCCGTAATCCCGAAGGAGGCGCCATAGCAGAGCAGCGATGCAGCAATGAATAGGAGGGAACTACGCATCCCTTCAGCCTGGGGGCGGATCCGCAGGATGAATTGGCCCATGCATGCAGCGAGAACCGCAGCAAAAAGATACGCTGCCTGTATGATGCCCCTTGTGAACATTCGCTTATGGTAGCTGAAGCCAATCATATCGCTATTTGCATTCCCTGTTACAACGAGTCATCGAATATCGAGGCTCTTTACGTGAGGCTGGCAAGGGTCCTTGAGCAATTCCCCGGAGACGTATTCTCAATCGTCTTTGCCGATAATTGCTCAACCGATCATACCGTCGACCTTATTCAGGCGTTAGCCGCAAGGGATTCAAGGGTGGGTCTGATCCGCAACGTTTCCAATTTCGGGTTTGTCCGATCCTCGGCCAATGCCCTGCTCGTTCCGGATGCTGATGCCAATGTGTTTTTGATGTCGGATCTTCAGGATCCTCCCGAACTGGTAGCCGAGTTGATCATGGCTTGGAAGAAGGGTGAGGATCAGGTGATCTTTGCTGTGCGGCGCTCTAGCCAAGAGAGTCCGCTATTGTTTTTCTGCAAAAAAGTTTATTATGCCACTCTTTCCTGGCTTTCTGATTATCCGATGGTACGCGATACCACGGGTTTTGGTATCTATGATCGCAGCGTGATCCTGGCGTTGCGCCAGTCTATTGACTCCTACCCCTTTATCAAGGGTCTGGTCTGCGCTATCGGGTTCAAGTGGTCCACCATTCCCTATGTGAGCGCCGATCGTAAGGGCGGCAGCAGCTCCGCATCGCTTTCCTTCTTAGTGGATTTCGGCGTGCTGGGCATCGTCACCTCCTCCCGCAAGCCGATGCGGCTGATCACCACAGCAGGATTGTCGCTGGGAGTTGTCTCGATCCTGCTATCGCTCGTGGTGATGATGACCAAGCTTCTGTTTTGGGACAGTTTCCAATTCGGTCTGGCCATGCTCTCGATTTCGGCGCTCTTCTTCGCAGGCGTCGTGATGTTCGCCCTTGGCATCTTGGGTGAATACATTGGTTTTATCAATCAGCGCACCTTGCGCCTGCCCCTTGTGGTGGAGCGAAGCCGTCAAAACGTCCCTGCGCGCGAGCGTTGAGATGGGCTTCTCTCCCCACCGCCTTCACTTTCTAACTTGGATTGCTTCGTGGCTGACGGTTGAAGGTGTTCGAAAACTCCAATCAACCGCCAGACATCTCGGCGAGGGCTGCTTAGATCACCCCAGCGCCTTCGCCTTCGCCACCACGTTGTCCACGGTGAAGCCGAACTTCTCCAAGCACACAGGGCCGGGAGCTGAGGCGCCGAAGCGGTCGATCGAAACGGTGTCGCCCTCGAAGCCGGTGTACTTGTGCCAGCCGTAGGAGCTGGAGGCCTCTACCACCACACGCTTGCGGCAGGCGGCCGGCAGCACCGATTCGCGGTAGGCGGCGTCCTGTTCCTCAAAGAGCTCCACGCAGGGCATCGAAACCACGCGCACATTGCGGCCTTCGCCGCGGAGCACGGCGGCGGCCTTGGTGGCCAGTTCCAGCTCGGTGCCGGTGCCGATCAGGATCAGGTCCGGGGTGCCGTTGCTGTCCTCAAGGATGTAGCCGCCTTTGGCCACGGCGGCGGCGGTGGAGCCGGCCTGGTTGGCCATGGCCTGACGGCTCAGGGCCAGCACGGTGGGGCGCTTGCGGTTGGCCACGGCCACCTGATAGGCGCCCATGGTTTCGTTGCCATCGCCGGGGCGGATCACCAGCAGGTTCGGGATGGCCCGCAGGTTGGCCAGGGTTTCCACCGGCTGGTGGGTGGGGCCGTCTTCGCCGAGGCCGATCGAATCGTGGGTGAGCACGTAGATCACCCCCAGTTCGCTCAGGGCCGAGAGGCGCATCGCACCGATCATGTAGCCAGCGAACACCAGGAAGGTGCCGCCGTAGGGGATCAGGCCGCTGTTGTGGTAGGCGATGCCGTTCATGATCGCCGCCATGGCGTGCTCGCGCACCCCGAAGTGGAGATAGCGGTTGGCCTCGGCGCCCTTCTGGAAGCTCTTCTCGCCCTTGATGTCGGTGAGGTTGGAGTGGGTGAGGTCGGCCGAGCCGCCGATCAGCTCGGGCAGGCTCGGGCCGAAGGCATTGAGGGCGTTGTAGGAATGCATCCGGGTCGCCAGGCCCTTGTCTTCAGGGCTGAAGCTGGGGAGCTTGGCATCCCAACCCTGGGGCAGTTCGCCCCGCAGACGGCGCTCGAATTCCGAGGCTTCAGCTGGATAGGCGGCCCGGTAGGCCTCCAGGGCGGCATTCCACTCGGCCTCGGCGGCGGCGCCGCGATCGATCGCCTGGCGCCACTGGTCGTAGGCCTCGGCGGGCACTTCGAAGTCGCCGTAGTTCCAGTCGAGGGCCTTGCGGGTGAGGGCGGCCTCCTCGGCCCCGAGGGCGGCGCCGTGCACGCCGGCGGTGTTGGCCTTGTTGGGGGAGCCGAAGCCGATCGTGGTGGTGATCTTGATCATGCTGGGCCGGTCGGTGACGGCCTTGGCCGCCTCGATCGCCCGGCGGATGCCCTCCACGTCGTGGTTGCCGTCGGCCACGTGCTGCACGTGCCAGCCGTAGGCCTCGTAGCGCTTCAGCACGTCCTCGGTGAACGACACCGCGGTGTCGCCGTCGATGGTGATGTGGTTGTCGTCGTAGAGGGCGATCAGCTTGCCAAGACCCAGGTGGCCGGCCAGGGAGGCTGCCTCACCGGACACGCCCTCCTGATGGCAGCCGTCGCCCATGATCACGTAGGTGTAGTGATCCACCAGGGTGTGGCCGGGCTTGTTGAAGGTGGCCGCCAGGTGGGCCTCGGCGATCGCCAGGCCCACGGCGTTGGAAATGCCCTGACCCAGGGGTCCGGTGGTGACCTCAACGCCGGGGGTTTCGAAGGTTTCGGGGTGACCGGGGGTCTTGGATCCCCACTGACGGAACTGCTTGATGTCCTCAATCGTCACCGAGTCGTAGCCGGTGAGGTGAAGCAGCGCGTAGAGCAGCATGCAACCGTGGCCAGCCGAGAGCACGAAGCGGTCGCGGTTGAACCACTGCGGGTTCTTGGGGTTGTGCCGCAGCACCTTGTCCCACAGGGCGTAGGCCATCGGAGCGGTGCCCATCGGCAGGCCCGGGTGACCCGAATTGGACTTGTTGATCGCATCGACCGCCAGGAAGCGGATGCTGTTGATGCAGAGCGTCTCGACCGAGGTGGTGGGAGCGGCGACCATGGGAGCTCGGGGGTGTGGGGCTTGGCGGGAGGAGGGGGTGGACTGGTTCCCGGAGGATGGGAAGGGCCGCGGCGCGGCGCTCAGGTCATCCGGCGGAACGCCAGACAGACGTTGTGGCCGCCGAACCCGAAGGAGTTGGAGAGCACGACATCGACGGGGTGTTCCCTGGCCTGGTTGGGCACGACATCCAGATCACAGGCGGGATCGGGTGTGTGGTAGTTGATCGTAGGTGGTACGAGGTTATGGCCAATCGCTAGCACCGCCGCCACGGCCTCGATACCGCCGCTGCCCCCAAGGAGGTGGCCGGTCATCGACTTGGTGGAACTCACCGGGATCCGCTGGGCGTGCGCTCCGAGGGCCGCCTTGATGGCGGCGGTCTCGTTGCTGTCATTGGCCTGGGTGCTGGTGCCGTGAGCGTTGACATAGCTCACTTCCTCGGCTGCGAGGCGGCCATCGGCCAAGGCGAGCTTGATCGCTTCGGCGGCTCCGATGCCCCCTGGGGAGGGAAGGGTGTAGTGGTAGGCGTCGCAGGTGACCCCGTAGCCCACCAGCTCGGCCAGCACCGTGGCACCCCGGGCGGTGGCGTGCTCCAGGCTCTCGAGCACCAGCACACCGGCCCCTTCGCCGATCACGAAACCGTTGCGGTCGAGATCAAAGGGGCGGCTGGCGCTGGCCGGATCGTCGTTGCGGAAGGAGAGGGCCTTGGCGCTGGCGAAGCCCGCCACACCGAGGGGCGTGATGGCCGATTCGGCCCCGCCGCACACCATGGCGTCGGCCAGGCCCAGCTGGATCTGGCGAAAGGCATCTCCGATGGCGTTCGAGCCGGCGGCGCAGGCGGTGGCCACGGCGCTGCTGGGGCCGCGGGCGCCGAGGGCGATCGCCGCCAGGCCGGTGGCCATGTTCGGGATCATCATCGGCACGCAAAAAGGACTCACCCGGTCCGGACCCCGGTCGGCCAGCACGTGCGCCTGGGTTTCCATCATCAGAAGCCCGCCAACGCCCGAGCCGATCGACACCCCGACGCGGTGCCGGTTGCCGTCGTCGATGCTCAGCCCGGCGTCGGCCACGGCCTGCTTCGCTGCGACCACGCCGAACTGGCAAAAACGATCCCAGCGCTTGGCCTCCTTCGGCTCCAGCCAGCCGGCCGAGTCGAAATCCTTCACCTCGGCGGCGAACCGGCAGGCATGCCGCGAGGCGTCGAACAGGGTGATCGGCGCCACCCCGTTGCGGGCCGTGCGCAGTCCCTCCCAATAGGCGGCAACGTTGTTGCCGATCGGTGTGACCGCGCCCAGTCCCGTGACGACGACGCGGCGGAGTCCCTCCACCATGAACGCCTCAGGCCTGCTTCTCTTGGATGTACTTGACGGCATCACCCACGGTGGCGATGCCTTCGGCCGACTCGTCGGGAATCTCGATGTCGAAGGCTTCCTCCAGGGCCATCACCAGCTCGACGGTGTCGAGGGAGTCGGCGCCGAGGTCGTTCGCGAAGCTCGACTCGGGCTTCACCTCCGCCGCATCGACGCTGAGCTGCTCGGCAACGATCGAGCGGACTTTCTCGAAGATCGCTTCCTGGGACATGGCCGCTGTGTGGGAGGCCGCATCCTACGGGTCGGCCCCTTGCCGTGCCCGCCAGCGTATGAACAAGGGTGACGGCCTGGCGCCCCACCGGACCGTGGCAGGGCGGCCCTCGGTACCTTGACGAGACGCCGGCCCTTCGAGCGCTCATGTCCCACGCCGTCAAGATCTACGACACCTGCATCGGTTGCACTCAGTGCGTGCGGGCCTGTCCCCTCGATGTGCTCGAGATGGTTCCCTGGGACGGTTGCAAGGCCGGCCAGATCGCTTCCTCCCCCCGCACCGAAGATTGCGTGGGCTGCAAGCGCTGTGAAACCGCCTGCCCCACCGACTTCCTCTCGATTCGCGTGTATCTCGGTGACGAGACCTCCCGCTCCATGGGTCTGTCCTACTGAGGCCTGCTGAGGCCTCGCCCATTTGCCCCGATTCCGGTCGTTCACGGCGGGAATCGGGGCCTTTTGCTGGCCCTGGTGGCGGTGTTTCGGGTTTGGGTTCCCCTCCTCTCTTCCGCCGGTCTTGCCGCTAGGTGGGAGCCTTGCTTTTCTGCCGGCGGCTGCCGGTGGCGGCGCGCCCGAGCCGCCGGTGGTGCCTGGCCCATCTGCCCATAAGCTCAGCTGGCGAGCTCTCCGCCGCCCCCCGTCCCGCGCCCCTCAGTTATGTGCGGCATCGTTGCCCTGATCGGTTCGCGCGAGGCGGCACCCCAGCTGCTCGATGGCCTGCGGCAGCTCGAATACCGCGGCTATGACTCGGCCGGCATCGCCACCGTGGCCCAGGAGGCCGGCGGCGGGCGCCTCCACTGCCTCAAGGCCGAGGGCAAGCTGGTGAACCTCACCGCCCGTTACGAGGCGGAGGGAGCGCCCGGGCTTTGCGGCATCGGCCACACCCGCTGGGCCACCCATGGCAAGCCGGAGGAGCGCAACGCCCATCCTCACCTGGATGGAAGCGGCCGGCTGGCGGTGGTTCAGAACGGCATCATCGAGAACCACCGCAGCCTGCGGGAGGCGCTTCAGGCCCGCGGCGCGGTGTTTCTTTCCGACACGGACACCGAGGTGATCCCCCATCTGGTGGCCGGGCGCTTGGCGGAGCTCGAGGCCGCCGGTGGCGCGCCCTCGGCTGCCCTGCTGCTGCAGGCGGTGCAGGAGGTGCTGCCGCAGCTCCACGGGGCCTATGCCCTGGCGGTGGTGTGGGCAGCGGTGCCCGGGGCCCTGGTGGTGGCTCGGCGTCAGGCGCCGCTGCTGATCGGCCTGGGTGAAGGGGAATTTCTCTGCGCCAGCGATACTCCGGCTCTGGCGGGCTTCACCCGCACGATTCTGCCGATGGAGGACGGCGAGGTGGCCCTGCTCACCCCCCTGGGGATCGAGCTCTACAACGACGCCGGCGAGCGGGTGCAGCGCACGCCGAGCCTCCTGAGCGGCACCGAGCACGTGGCCGACAAGCGCAGCTTCCGCCACTTCATGCTCAAGGAGATTCATGAGCAGCCGGAAACGGCGGCCCTCTGGGTGGCCCGCCATCTGCCGCCCGAGGCCCTGGTGGCCCTGCCCCTCGATGACGCGGTGTATGCGGAGGTGGAGCGGATCCAGATCCTGGCCTGTGGCACCAGCCGCCATGCGGCCCAGGTGGGGGCTTACCTGCTGGAGCAGCTGGCCGGCATTCCCACCAGCGTGTTCTACGCCAGCGAATTCCGCTATGCGCCGCCGCCGCTGGCCGCCCGCACCCTCACGATCGGCGTGACCCAGTCGGGGGAGACAGCCGACACGCTGGCAGCCCTGGCGATGGAGCAGGAGCGCAGGCTCGCCCATGGCGATCCCGCCTTCGCCCCCAATCTGCTGGGAATCACCAACCGCCCCGAGAGCTCCCTGGGCCGCCTGGTGCCCCACCTGCTCGACATCGGCGCCGGCATTGAGGTGGGGGTCGCCGCCACCAAGACCTTCCTGGGCCAGCTGCTGGCCTTCTACGGCCTGGCCCTGGCCTTCGCGGAGCGCCGTTGCACCGCGGCCGCCGCCCTCGCGGCCGGGGATCCCCGGCCGCCCGGCTCGCCTGGCCGCTCCGAGGCGCCCCTGCGCAGCCCTGCCGATCTGCGCAGCCTGGCCGATGGGCTGCGGGCCGTGCCCGCTCTGCTGCAGGCCCTGGTGGATGACCACGACGAGCGCTGCGCCGGCCTCGCCCACCTGTTCGCCGAAACCCAGGACGTGATCTTCCTGGGTCGCGGCATCAACTACCCCATCGCCATGGAGGGGGCCCTCAAGCTCAAGGAGATCAGCTACATCCACGCCGAGGGCTACCCGGCCGGTGAGATGAAGCATGGTCCGATCGCCCTGCTGGATGCCCGGGTGCCGGTGGTTTCCATTGCGGTGCCGGGCACGGTGTTCGACAAGGTGCTCTCCAACGCTCAGGAGGCCAAGGCCCGCGATGCCCAGCTGATTGGCGTGGCCCCCGACTGCCCCGACTCCGAACTGTTCGACCTGTTGCTGCCACTGCCGGAGGTGGATGAACTGCTCAGCCCCCTGCTCACGGTGATCCCGATGCAGCTGCTGAGCTATCACATCGCTGCCCATCGGGGTCTGGATGTGGATCAGCCGCGAAATCTGGCCAAGAGCGTCACGGTGGAGTAGCGGGCCTGTTGCGGCGGGCGGCAACGCTCGCGTTGCTCGCTGACGCCGCCCGCCGCAACAGGCCCGCTCCCGGGGGGTGGTGAGGGGATGGAAGGGCAGGCTCTTGGTTCGGGCTCGCGTTGCTCGCTGACGCCGCCCGCTGCAACAGGCCCGCTCCCGGGGGTTGGTGGGGGGATGGAAGGGCAGGCTCTTGGTTCGGGCTCGCGTTGCTCGCTGACGCCGCCCGCCGCAACAGGCCCGCTCCCGGGGGGTGGTGAGGGGATGGAAGCGCAGGCTCTTGGTTCGGGCTCGCGTTACTCGCTGACGCCGCCCGCCGGGGCAGGGCCTGCCAGAAGCGCTGGCTCGAAGTAGCCGGTGCCTGGCCAGAGGCTGCCCAGGTGAAGGTCGAGATCCTTGTCCTCCAGCGGCACGCCGGCGCCGGGGGTCAGGGTCACTTCGTTGAGATAGATCCGCTCGTCATCACCGATGAGCAGATCGATTCGGACAAAGCGGAATTGCCGGCCGA
>Ga0209189_1000964_pt1 | contig 22318 bp, 19 predicted proteins | sample C_130820_EF_Meta_FD_187308 | JGI IMG/M metagenome (GOLD analysis project Ga0209189, IMG submission 187308) | Freshwater microbial communities from Lake Croche, Canada to study carbon cycling - C_130820_EF_MetaG (SPAdes) (version 3) | ecosystem: Environmental > Aquatic > Freshwater > Lake... | reverse complement strand
CGACTCGGTGGCGCTCACATGCATGTTGACCGCCGCGTGGTGCGTGGCCGGGAATTCGGTCAACTCAAAGTAATGCGTGGCAAACAAGGTGAAGGCCTGTGTTTTGTCGTGCAAATGCGCCGCAATGCCGCTGGCCAAGGCCAGGCCGTCAAAGGTCGAGGTGCCGCGTCCGATTTCGTCCATCAACACCAGGGAGTGGGGCGTGGCGCTGTGCAGAATTTGCGCCGCTTCGGTCATCTCCAGCATGAAAGTGGATTGGGCGTTGGCCAGATCGTCCGCTGCGCCAATGCGGGTGTGAATCGCGTCGATCGGGCCGAGCCTGCAACTGCTGGCGGGCACATGACTGCCCATGCTGGCCAACAGCACAATCAAGGCGACTTGCCGCATGACGGTGGATTTACCGCCCATGTTCGGCCCGGTGATGATCTGCATCCGCTGTTTGTGGGTGAGCAGCGTGTCGTTGGCAATGAAGCTGCCGCCCGAGGTTTCGGCCAAACGCGCTTCCACCACCGGATGCCGACCCTGCCGGATTTCGATGCAGGGTTCATTGGTGAATTGCGGCGCGCACCAGTTCAGCGTCAGGCTGCGTTCAGTCAAAGCGCACAAAGCGTCCAGCGCGGCCATGGCCTGGGCCAAAGCGGTCAGGGCCTGCACATGCGGCTGCAATTGGTCGAGGAGCAATTCGTACAGCAGTTTTTCACGGGCCAAGGCACGCTCTTGGGCCGACAAGGCTTTGTCTTCAAAAGTCTTGAGCTCGGGCGTGATGAAGCGCTCGGCGTTTTTGAGCGTTTGGCGGCGGCGGTAGTCGTCGGGCACTTTGTCCAATTGACTTTGGGTGACTTCGATGTAAAAACCATGCACCTTGTTGAACTGCACCCGCAAGTTGTTGATGCCAGTGCGCTCTTTTTCACGGATTTCCAGTGCGAGCAAAAAAGCATCGCAGTTGGTTTGGATGCCGCGCAATTCGTCCAGATCGGCGTCTAAGCCATCGGCCATCACGCCGCCGTCACGTACCAGCGCTGCAGGTTCTTCCAACAAAGCGTGGTGCAGCAATTCGCCAAGTCCTTGAGGCGGTTGCAGGGCCTGCGCCATCTGGGGCAGCAAACCGCTGCGGGAGGGCTCGGCAGTCAACGCGGCCGATTGCGGCGATAACTGCGCCGATAACTGCAGCGATTTGAATAAGGCGTGCTTCAACGCTACCAATTCGCGCGGGCGCACTTGGCGCAAGGCCACGCGGGCGGTGATGCGTTCCACGTCGCTTGCGCCTTTGAGTTGTTCGCGCAATCGGCTCCAGGGGCCTTCGCCGCTTAAACCTTGGAGTTGTTGCAGCGCTTGTAATCGTTCGCGTGCAATGTGCCGTTGGCGGGGCGGCGTGAGCAGCCAGCTTTTGAGCATGCGGCTGCCCATGCCCGTCATGCAGGTGTCGATGAGCGAAAACAAGGTGGGCGCGTCTTCACCGCGCAGGGTTTGCGTCAGCTCCAGGTTGCGCCGGGTGGTGCTGGGCAGGTCGATCCACTCGTCCGACTTTTGCACCCGAATCTGTTTGACATGGGTCAGTGCCCGGCCTTGGGTGTGTTCGGCATAAGTCAGCAAGGCAGCGGCAGCGGCATGGGCGTCGGGCAGGGCGTCTGCGCCCCAAGCGGCCAGGCTGGCGGCTTGCAGCTGCTCCAAGAGTTTGCGTTGGCCTAAACCCGCGTCGAATTGAAACTCGGGCCGCAGGGTGAGTGACAGGCTCGCGGTACGGGTGTTTTGTCTGAACGATTTGAGCCGCTGTTCAAAAGCAGGTGTCACTCCGGCACTCGCCAGCAACTCGCTGGGGGCAATGCGGTCGAGCCAATCGGTCAAGTCGTCTGGCGTGCATTCGGCCAGATGCAAAAAACCTTGTGTGACGCTGAGCCAGGCCAAGCCGCAACGGTTGCGGGCGCCTTGGTGCACCGCCAGCAAAATCGATTCGGTTTTGTCGGCCAACAAGGCGGTGTCAGTCAATGTGCCGGGGGTCACCACCCGCACCACTTTGCGCTCAACCGGCCCTTTGCTGGTGGCCACATCACCGACTTGCTCACAAATGGCGACCGATTCGCCCAGCTTGATCAACCGTGCCAGGTAGGTTTCAACGGAGTGAAAGGGCACCCCGGCCATGGCGATCGGTTGGCCTGCAGACTGGCCCCGTGTGGTCAGCGTGATGTCGAGCAATTGAGCTGCGCGTTCGGCGTCGGCAAAAAAAAGCTCGTAGAAGTCGCCCATGCGGTAGAACATGAGCGTGTCGGGATACGCCGCCTTGAGGCCCAAGTACTGGGCCATCATGGGCGTGTGGGCACTCAGGTCGAGCGCGGCTGCCATGGCTTAGAAGGGCGCGTCTTCAGACGGTGCGGCCGCCGTACTGGGCACCGCAGGGCTCATGTCTGCGCTCAACTTGGCCACGGCTTCATTCACACCGGCTTTTTCTCCGGCGCTGGCGAACTTGCTGTACTTGCCCAGAATGTTCACCAACTGGCCGTAAATGCGGGGCGATCCGGCCAAACATTCTTTTTGGTCTATAAAGTCAGCCTCGCCGGTGAGGTTGCCCACCAAACCACCCGCTTCAGTCACCAGAAGGGATCCTGCGGCCACGTCCCAAGGCGAGAGACCGGTTTCAAAGAAGCCATCGGTAAAGCCGGCGGCCACATAGGCCAAGTCCAGTGCTGCAGCGCCAGGGCGGCGCAGGCCTGCAGTACGTTGCATGACGTCGCCCATCATGCGCAGGTACTGGTTGAAGTTGTCGCCCTTGCGGAACGGAAAGCCGGTCGAGATCAGGCAGTCAGTCAGGTGGGTGCGCTTGCTCACCCGGATGCGACGTTCGTTCATGAAAGCGCCTCGGCCTTTGGTGGCGGTGAACAGGTCGTTGCGTGAGGGGTCGTAAACCACCGCTTGCTCGATCTTGCCGCGCACCGACAAGGCGATGCTGACGCAATAAACCGGCAAGCCGTGAATGAAATTGGTGGTGCCGTCCAGCGGGTCGATGATCCAGATGTGGTCTGCATGCGGGTCGCCATGCGTGGAGCCAGACTCTTCAGCCAAGATGCCGTGGTGCGGAAAAGCGGTGAGCAGGGTTTCCAGAATGATGGCTTCGCTGGCCAAGTCGACTTCGGTGACGAAATCATTGACCTGCTTTTGCGAAATCCGAACAGCCTCCACGTCCAAAGCGGCGCGGTTGATGATGGCGCCGGCGGCGCGTGCGGCTTTGACAGCCACGTTGAGCATGGGGTGGAGATTGGGGGACGACATAAATTGTTAAGAACCTTGAAAGTCGGCGTGCGATGACGCTGACGGAAAACTTATTTTCCCACGAAATCAAGGCCTTCAAGACGGAGGACAATCAGGCCCATGAAAACGCGATTTATTTTGATCGAAACCAGCCACGCCGGCAACGTCGGAGCGGCGGCCCGCGCCATGAAAGTCATGGGCTTTGAGGAATTGGTCCTGGTGGCACCGCGCTGGCCCAATGTGCTGCGCCGCGAAGAAACCATTCAACGCGCCAGTGGCGCCCTCGATGTGCTGAACCAAGCGCGGATTGTGGCGACGCTGGAAGAAGCGCTTGATGGCGTGACGCATTTGTGCGCCACTGCCATGACCCCTCGCGACTTTGGCCCGCCTACCCGGGCTCCGCGTGAGCACTTTGCCGACTTGGCCCAGGGCGATCATTCAGTGGCGTTTTTGTTTGGCTCCGAACGTTACGGCATGAAAAACGACGACGTTTACCGATGCCATGTGGCCTTGTCCATTCCGACCAATCCGCTGTTTGGCTCACTCAATTTGGGCGCCGCGATCCAAGTGCTGGCCTACGAGTGGCGCTGTGCCTTGGGTGGTTTTTCAACGCCGTCCAGCACACCCCCCGCCGAAAAAGCAGATGCCCAGCAAGTGGCGGGCATGCTGGCCCATTGGGAGCAGGGCTTGACCGCTATTGGATTTTTGGATCCTGCAGCGCCCAAAAAACTGATGCCGCGCTTGAACCAGCTTTTCAATCGGGTGGATTTGAACCAGGAAGAAATCCACATCCTGCGTGGTGTTGCCAAAGCCATGCGTGAATCCGCTCGCGGTAAAGGCTAGACTGTAGGTCTATGTTTTCACGACTTCGCTCAGACATTCAATGCATCTTGGACCGCGACCCGGCGGCGCGCAGCGCTTGGGAGGTCTTGACCTGTTATCCCGGTTTGCATGCGGTGGTTTTGCACCGGCTGGCGCATGGTTGCTGGACCTACGGATTCAAATGGCTGGGCCGCTTTATCTCTCAACTTTCACGCTGGTTAACGGGAATCGAGATACACCCTGGTGCCATATTGGGTGAGCGGGTGTTTTTTGATCATGCGATGGGCGTGGTGGTGGGCGAAACCGCCGAAATTGGGGACGGCTGCACCATTTACCAAGGCGTCACTTTGGGCGGAACGACCTTGTACAAGGGTACCAAGCGCCATCCGACTTTGGGCAAAGACGTGGTGGTCAGCGCGGGTGCCAAAGTGCTCGGCGGATTTTTGGTCGGCGATGGGGCCAAGATCGGCAGCAATGCGGTGGTCATCAAGCCCGTGCCGGCGGGCGCCACGGCGGTCGGTATTCCAGCGCGGATCATTCCGTCCAAAGCGGGTGTCAGTGCCGATGTCTCAGGCACCGAGCCGAAGTTCAACGCCTACGGCATCACCCAAGAGGACGATCCCATCAGTCAAGCCCTCAAAGGGCTGATCGACAATGCCTCGGGTCAGGAGCACCAGATCGCGTTGCTTTGGAAAGCGATTGAGCAGTTGTCAGCCCAACAGACGGTTCAACTGCCGGGTGATGCGGCCCGCAGCGAGCGTTTTGAGGCCGACAAACTCAATCAGTTGGTGGGCAAGTAAATCGGCTTTACCGTGGTTGCAGGGCGGTCTTGGGTCGAAACGCTTTGCACACTTCGTCGCGCGTTGCCAGGTAAGGCCCGCCAATCAAATCCACACAGTAGGGCACGGCGGCAAAAATGCCCGGCACCACGGGCTGGCCGTTGGCATCTTTCAGGCCTTCCAGGGTTTCGGCAATTGATTTGGGTTGACCTGGCAGGTTGATGATCAGGCTCTTGCCCCGGATCACGGCCACTTGACGCGACAAGATGGCGGTGGGTACAAACTTCAGGCTGATCTGGCGCATCTGCTCGCCAAAGCCGGGCATTTCCTTGTCAGCCACCGCCAAGGTGGCTTCTGGCGTCACATCACGCAAAGCGGGGCCAGTGCCGCCCGTCGTCAACACCAAACTGCAACCCGCGTCGACCAACTCAATCAAGGTCGCGCTGATGCGTGCTTGTTCGTCGGGGATCAGGCGCGATTCGAAAGTGATGGGGTTCTGCAGCGCTCGGCTCAGCCAGTCTTGCAGGGCGGGCAGGCCTTTGTCTTCGTAAACGCCGGTGCTGGCGCGGTCGCTGATGGAAACAATGCCGATGCGCACGGCGTCAAAAGTGGGTTCAGACATAGGCTCAGTCGGTGTAGGGCGCGTCGCTGTCCATCTCAGGTTCGGGATGTGCCGTCAGATGGTCGCGCACCAGTTGAAATATCTCGCGGTAAGCGCGCCCCTGTCGGGGTGCCAAGCCTTGGGAGACGGCAGCTTTGTCGGCAGGGGGTGCGTCTTTGCGGGCTTGACGGACCAAGGCGCGCAGTTGTTGCGTGTCGGTCTCGGGAAAGCTGTTGAACCAAATGGCAAAGGCCTCATCATCGGCAATCAGCCGGTCGCGCCATTGCTCGGCCAAATGTAAATTCATGGTTTCATGCGCGGAGCCTTGAACTTGCTCTTGCAAAGCATCGCGAATGCCTTGCACGTCACCCGCTTCGAGTTTGCGCATCAGTTTGCCGATGAACTGCATCTGGCGGCGTTTGCCTTCAAAGTTGGTGATGCGTTTGGCCTCTTGCACCGCTTCAGCCAGTTTGTCAGGTAATGCGGCTTTTTCAAAAAGGTCTGCGCGCAAGGTCAGCAAACTTTCGCCCAATTTTTGCAGTTCATCGCTTTCGCGTTTGAGGTCTGTTCGGCTGGGCTCATCGCCACCTTTGAGCTCGCGTTTCAATTCCATGTCCAGCTCGCTGCCTTCGGCAACAAATTGACCTTGAACGAAATAACCTTTTTTGAATTTACGGGGCATGTAGTGGGGTGATTCTTCAATGTGCGTGTCGGCAAGTATCATAGCCGCCACCATGAGCACACAAAAAATGACGCATTCCTCCTCCAAAACAAACTTACCCGTCACCGCCAAAGACCCGGCACACAGCGGCTTCAGCTTCAGCCGCGACTTCTTTGAAGACTTGGTGGATACCGCTCTGAAACATGCCCAAAAAATCGGCGCAACCAACGCCGGCGCAGAAGCCTCCGAGGGATGCGGCTTGTCGGTGAGCGTGCGCAAGGGCGAGCTCGAAAACGTGGAGCGTAACCGCGACAAATCTTTGGGTGTGACGGTCTATGTGGGCAACCGCCGTGGCAACGCCAGTACTTCCGATTTTTCAACCGCTGCCATCCACCAGACGGTTCAAGCGGCGTTTGACATTGCGCGCTTTACCGCAGAAGACCCGACCGCAGGCTTGCCCGACGAGGCCGACATCGAAACAGATGATCGCGAGCTGGACTTGTTCCACCCATGGTCCGTCAGCAGTGAGGAGGCCGCCCAATTGGCCTTGGCCTGCGAAGCGGCGGCGCTGAAAACCTCACGCCGCATCACCAACAGCGAAGGTGCTGGCGTGTCGGCCCAGCAAAGCCATTTTTTCAGTGCCCACACGCACGGTTTTCGTGGCGGCTACGCCAGCTCGCGGCACAGCATGTCGGTGGCACCGATTGCCTCGCTGCCTGGTAAAAATGCCGAAATGCAACGCGATGCCTGGTTCACCTCCATGCGCGCAGCGGATGAAATGGCCAGCCCCGAGGCGGTGGGCCGTTACGCTGCACAACGTGCTCTGAGCCGCTTGGGCAGTCGCAAAATCCCCACGACCGAATGCCCTGTGTTGTTTGAATCACCCGTGGCTGCAGGCTTGCTGGGCGGCTTTGTGCAAGCAGTGAGTGGCGGTGCGCTGTACCGCAAGAGCAGTTTTTTGCTGGACTCTTTGGGTAAGCAAGTGTTCCCCAAGCACATTCACATTGCAGAAGACCCCTTTGTGATGCGCGGAAAAGGCAGCTCGCCGTTTGATGACGAGGGCGTGCGCTCAGCGCCGCGCCAAGTGGTCAAGAACGGCCGAGTTGAAGGCTACTTTTTGAGCAGTTATTCGGCCCGCAAACTGGGCATGAAAACCACCGGCAATGCAGGCGGATCACACAACCTGACCATGACCTCGCGGCAAACCCAGTCAGGAGACGACTTGGATGCGATGCTGAAAAAATTGGGCACAGGCTTGTTCGTGATCGAGCTGATGGGCCAAGGCGTGAACTATGTGACCGGCGACTATTCAAGGGGCGCCAGCGGATTTTGGGTGGAGAACGGCGAGATCGCCTACCCGGTTCATGAAATCACCATTGCCGGCAATTTGAAAACCATGTTCAAAGGCATCGAGGCGATCGGCGCCGATACTTACAACTACGGCGCCAAAACCGTGGGCTCCATCTTGGTCAACCGCATGAAGGTGGCGGGCAGCTGAAAATCCCTATTGACAGAAAAGTGGCTGCTTTTTCAGCCACTTTTTTAGCCCGCCAAGGCTGCCTTGACGGCTGCCGAGACTTGTCCCATGTCGGCTTTGCCTGCCAATTGGGTTTTGACCGCACCCATGACTTTGCCCATGTCGCCAGGGCCTTTGGCATCCAGGCTGAGCACAATAGCCTGCACGGCGGCGGTCACTTCTTCCGCTGACATGCGGGCAGGTAAATAGGCCTGCAAAACACCGAGTTCGGCTTTTTCCTTGTCGGCCAGGTCCTGCCGTGCAGCCTGCTCAAACGCAGCGATGGAGTCTTTGCGTTGCTTGATGAGTTTGTCCACGATGGCCACTACCATGGCATCGTCCAGCACCACCCGCTCGTCCACTTCTTTTTGCTTCAAGGCCGAGAGCAACAGGCGGATGGTGCCAAGACGTTCGCTGTCCTTGGCGCGCATGGCGGTTTTCATGTCTTCGGTGATTTGGTCTTTGAGGCTCATGGTGGTCTCCGGAAGTGACGTGTTGAAAATAAAAAAGCCCGCCTGAGCGTCCTCCAGCGGGCTTGTGCAGAGCCACCAGGGCTCGGCAGCTGAAGATCAATACATCTTCTTGGGCAATTGCATGCTGCGCACGCGCTTGTAATGGCGTTTGACGGCAGCCGCTTTTTTACGCTTGCGCTCGGTGGTGGGCTTTTCGTAGAACTCGCGTGCACGCAAGTCGGTCAGCAAGCCGAGTTTCTCGATGGTACGTTTGAAGCGACGCAGTGCAACGTCAAACGGCTCGTTTTCTTTCACGCGAATGGTGGTCATTGAATCAAATTTTCTAAAAAATGTACCGGCTGCAGCGTCAAGGGAGATCGGGCCCTTGAAACCCAGTTTCGGCGGGTCCCCGTCACGAACTGGTATTTGGCAGACGGGGGTTTGCCAGCAAAGCCTAGGATTATATAACTTCTTGGCGTTTGTTTTGCGCCAAAGCCGTTGCGCAAGCATGCGCACTGCTCCAGGCCCACTGAAAGTTGTACCCGCCCAACCACCCCGTGACATCCACCACCTCGCCGATAAAATACAAACCTGGCTGTTTAGACTCCATGGTCTGCGATGACAGATCCCGCGTGTCCAGCCCACCCAAAGTCACTTCAGCTTTTTTATAGCCTTCGCTGCCGGTAGGGGTCAGCCGCCAGTCGGAAAGTCCACCAGCCAATTGGCTCAGTGCTTTGTCGGGCACTTCGGCCACGGGTCTTTGCAAGGCTGCGTCTCGTGAGGCCCAGGCTTCGGCCAAGCGACTGGGCACCCAACTGGCCAGTTCGTTGCTGAGCAGTTTGCGCGATCGCAATTTGGCTTTCGCCAACAAAGCCGGCAGGTCCATGTCGGGTGCCAAGTTCAAACGGATGGGGCTTTCATCTCGCCAATAACTGGAAATTTGCAAAACGGCCGGGCCCGACAAGCCCCGGTGGGTAAAGAGCAGGTCTTCTTCAAAAAAGGCACGGTTCTTTTTTTCACCAGTTTCAATGACCACAGGCAGGGCCAGTCCTGCCAGTTGTGCGTAAGGGCCCCAGGCTTCTCCGTCAAAAGTCAGGGGCACCAAGCCGGGGCGACGCTCGACTAAACGCAATCCAAATTGAGTGGCCATGCGGTAGCCCCAATCGGTGGCTCCAATTTTGGGAATAGACAGACCCCCTGTGGCCACGACCAAAGACGGGGTAACCACCGGCCCGCGGCTTGTCTCCAAGCTGTACAGGCCTTTGGCGAGGCCTTCGGTTGGGGTGTAGCTCACTTTTTTGACGCTGCAAGCAGGCCAATGTGTGACGCCACCTGCATCGCATTCCGCCAACAACATGCGGATAATGTCTTCGGCTGAATGGTCACAAAACAATTGCCCTTTGTGCTTTTCGTGAAAAGCAATGCCGTGCTTGTGCACCAGTGCAATGAAATCCTGAGGCGTGTAGCGTGACAAGGCGGAGCGGCAAAAGTGGGGGTTCTGGCTGATGAAGTGCTTTTGCGGTGCCGAAGCATCCAGCAGGCGATTGGTGAAATTGCAACGACCGCCTCCCGAAATGCGAATTTTCTCAGCCACCTTGTCGCTGTGGTCAACCAGCAGCACTTTCAAGCCCGCCTGACCGGCCACGCCGGCGCAAAACAGACCCGCAGCGCCACCGCCCACAATCACCACATCAAAGGAACTCATGGGGGCAGAGTGTAGGGCCTGTGCTTGGCATGCTTCAATCGGCGAAAAAAAACCGCCCCGAAGGGCGGCGTTAAACAGGCAATGAAAACGGAAAACAGATTTATTTCAGAAAACTACCCAGCATACCCATGCCTTTGGAGAGCAGGTCGTCATGCGGCATGCTGCCGTTAGGAGTGATTTTGTCAATTACTTGTGGCAGCAGGCCAGAGAGTTGCGCAGACAAGCCATCGACGGGCAAGCCGGTCTTTTGTGCCATTTCTTGTAATGTGCCATGGCCCAAGACGGAGGTCAGTTGTTCCGCGGAAATGGGCAAATTCGCACCTGTACCGACCCAAGAGGAAACTACAGCGCCAAAGCCTTTGTCATGGAAGGACTGGACCAGTCCTTGAAGCCCACCCCATTGGGGGTTGTTGATCAGGCTGCCGATCACACCCATCAGGTCTTGATCAACTGCTGTGGTTGGACCGCCTAAGGCCCCTGCAATTTGTCCGGAAACTTGTCCTGCAATGGTGTCCAAAAGTCCCATTTTTAATCTCCCTGATTGACGTGTGACAAAACTGTTGAAGAACTTGTTTGTTCTTGCTTGGCATCAAGTTTAGGGTTTAATGATGATTATTTCAGAAATTTAATAAATACAAATATATTAATTGGTAACACCCGGTTCATTCTCCAACGGCGAGGGGGCGATGCTCGGTTGAATGGAGGAATCCATGTCTGCCTTGCCATCAGGCGGTTCGGGTTAAGTCCCGGTCACTGAAGCCTTTTTGCTGTTCATACGCACGTGTCCAATCGACTGCGCCTTGCACCACCCGACCCACCACCATCACACTTGGGCTCTGCAAAGCTTCGGCATCGATCGTGGCCGCCAATTCGCCCAGAGTGGTCAAGGCCTCGCGTTGGCTGGGCAGACTGGCATTCTGGATGATCGCCACAGGGGTGTCAGCAGCCAAACCGTTCAGTAATTCGTTTTGAATGTGCACCACGCTGCTCACGCCCATGTAAATTACCAAGGTCAATTTGGCTTGAGAAGCCGTGGCTGCGAGCTGGCGCCAGTCGGTCCCGCGGTCGCCAGGTTTGGCATGCCCGGTGACGAACACCACGCCATGCGCATGTTCACGGTGTGTCAGGGGGGCGCCCAAACTGGTCAGGCCGGCCAGGCCCGAGGTGATGCCATTGACCACCGTGACCGCAATGCCGGCTTGTCGCAGGTGCTCCACCTCTTCGCCGCCCCGGCCGAAGATGAAGGGGTCGCCGCCTTTCAGCCGCACGACCCGCTCACCTTCCTGGACGGCGGTGATCATGAGTCTTTCAATGAACGATTGAGGCGTGCTTTTGCATCCCCCTCGTTTGCCCACATGCACAATGCGGGCGTTTGGATGGGCGTGGTCCAGAACGGCGTCGCTCACCAAGTCGTCCGCAAAAATCACGGTGGCAGCAGCAATGGCTTTGACAGCCTTGAGGGTCAGCAAATCGGGGTCGCCCGGGCCTGCGCCGACCAAGGTGCAATTGCCTGGGGAGATGTGAAGGTGTGTCATGCTTGAATTGCATGCAAGATGTGTTCCACCTGCACTGCAATAGAGGTGGGTACAGGGCGTTCGCCGTTCAACACAGCTTGAATATAGAGCGCCGTTGCGGTGGCTTCAGGGCTGGGCAGATCAGGCACTTGGACCAGCGAACCCGCCTGCGCAGCTTGCACAATCTCGCTTTGACCATCGCGAAAAACTTCCATTTGGGGGGTGCGGCGCGGATCGGCCACGGGCTCGCCTTCGGTGCCCCGCAAGAGCAGCGCGTGTTGAGCGGTGAGCGCAAAGGTGGCGGCCATCGATAGGGCGTATTCGGGGTGGGTGTAACTGCCGACCACCAAAGCATTTCCTGCGCAAGGATTCATCAGTTTGACCACACTGTGCGCGCTGTTGCGCAGGCCGACCACACGGCGAACATCCAGCAGGCGTTTCAGGCCGGAGCACAACACCTCGGTTGGGATCAAGGCCACTTCACCTGCGGCGACTGGCGTCACCTGTTGGCGTGCAGTCACACCCAAGGCCTTCAGCACACTGGCACTGGTCACGCGTGAAGCTTCAGTGGCCATGCCATGAATCAATACCGCTGCCCCGCGTTGGGTCAGAAGCAAGGCCAGCAAGGGGGTGAGCACCGGCAGTTTGCGGGCGCCGTTGTAGCTGGGGAGCACCACGGTGGTCAGGCCGTTGTCGGGCAAGCGGCTCAAGCGGGCATGGGTGGCGTCCAAAAAGCCGGCCATTTCGGTGGCGGTTTCGCCCTTGATGCGCATGGCCAGGCAAAAGGCGCCTATTTCAAGATCGCTCACGCTGCCATCTAGAACTTGGCCAAAAAGATCTGCTGCTTGGACGCGGTCGAGGGCGCGCGCACCGTCTTTGCCGCGCCCGATGTCTTTGATGTATTGACTGATTCCCATGCGGTGATTTTGCGGCAAGCTTGATAACTTTGGGCAATAAGGTGAATGACCGAGCGGTTCAGGCTGATGTCTCATTGAACGTGGTGCTCGGATGCGTGCTGTCGATATTGCGAATCAAGCGGCGCAACTCCGGAACACAAGAGCCGCACTGGGTGCCGCATTTGAGCTCGGCTTGCAAATGCATCAGCTTGGCTTCACTCTCGCCTCGCAGTGGGCGCAGGCAACTCACGATGGCGTCTTCGCTCACGTTCCAGCAACTGCAAACTTGTTTATTGGCCGCAGCCAGCGGCACCGGAGGCGTTTTGCTGGGTTGCAGTAACTGGCGGCCAAAGCCTTGCGCCGGGCTCTGGTTGAATAGCAAGCTCTGCAACCAAGGGGCCGATTGTGTATCGCCGGCCAGCATGAACGATATCAAATCCCGCTCGCCCTTAGGGCCTTGGGTTGCGGATAAGAGGGCTGCGCGTCGTTGGCCATGCCATGCGTCTTGGTAGTGCGTCACGCCGGGTTGGTTCAAACCCAGACAGGCCGCAATCTGTTCTAACACGGGTGCTTCTGGCGCTTGGTCGTCGGCAGCGCGAAACAACAAGCCGCTGCGCACAGTCACTTGGCCCAAGGCCGAGGCTTGAGAAAATGGCACGCAAGCAGCAAAGCTGAAATGCGGCATCAGGCTTTGCAAGACTTGGCGTGCTGGCCACAGTTGCTCCTCGGGCAGCCAGGCCATGCCGATCAAACCCCAAGGCAGCTGGGCTTTGAGAATGCGCACTGCGGCATGTTTCAGCTCGGGTTGTTTGGATGTGGCGCAAAAATCCGATGTCGTCAATGCGTTCACACCGGCCAAGGGACGGCCTAGGTTGTCGCGGCCGCTGAGCACATCGCTGCCCCAGTGCATGGCCATAAAAACCTGCATGCTTTCCAGCGTGCTGCTTGCCTGCGCGGGCACCACCAGGCTGCCGCGCTTGCTGGTGACAAATACCAGTTCGCCCTCGGCAATGCCGTGTCGTTCCATGTCAGGACCATGCATTTGCAACACCGGTTCAGGCACGTGCGCAAATAAGCGGCCCAGCATGCCGGTCCGCGTCATGCCGTGCCATTGGTCACGTAAGCGGCCGGTGGTCATTGCAAACGGAAAGCGCGACACACGAGGTTCGGCCACATCTTGCCAAGTCACCGCGGCAAAATTTGCTTTGCCATTGGCCGTGGGGAATTGCCCGTCCTCGTACAAGCGCGCCAGGCCTTGCCTGGCCCCTGGGGTAAAAGGCCACTGCTGGGGGCCGACATCATCGAGCAGTTCGTAGCTCAGGCCGGTGATGTCCAGATCGCGCCCGCGCGTGGTGGTGCGGTGTTCGTTCCAAATGGCCTTAGGTGTTTCATAGGTAAACAAACTTTCAGGTGCTGTGGGGGGCGCAGTGGGTTTCGCAGCGCGAGGCAGGGTTTTTTCCAAGCGGCGACCCAGGTCCACCACGATCTGCCAGTCATGTCGCGCCTGCCCTGGTGGTGGCACGGCGGCGCGCACTCGGCTGATGCGCCGCTCGCTGTTGGTCACCGTGCCTTCTTTTTCACCCCAAGTTGTGGCGGGCAACAGCAGGTCGGCCCAGTCGCAGGTGGCTGCGGTGGCAAAGGCCTCTTGCACCACCACAAATTCGGCCCGCTCCAGCGCGCGGCGCACCGTGGCTTGATCAGGCATGGATTGCGCCGGATTGGTACAGGCGATCCACAGCACCTTGATTTGACCGTCGGCAGCAGCTTGGAACATTTCGACGGCAGTCAGTCCCGGCTTGGAGGGGACGTCGGAAACACCCCAAAAATCGGCCACTTCGGCGCGGTGCCGCGGGTTGCTGAGGTCGCGGTGCGCACTGAGCAAATTGGCCATGCCGCCGACTTCGCGTCCACCCATGGCGTTGGGTTGACCGGTCAGAGACAGCGGTCCTGCGCCCGGTTTGCCGATATGTGCAGTGGCCAAGTGCAGGTTGATCAAGGCGGCGTTTTTGTCGGTGCCACTGCTGCTTTGATTCAGACCCTGACAGTACAAACTCAAGGTGGCATTGGAGGTCGAAAACCAGCGCGCGGCTTGCAATAAATCGTGTGAGTTGACGCCGCAAATTTGTGCCACCCGCTCGGGTGTTGCGTCATGCACTACCGCTTGTAAGGCCTCAAAGCCTTGGGTGTGGGCGGCGATGTAGGCTGGCTGCGTCCAGCCTTCACGCAGCATCAGATGCAGCAGGCCATGGAACAGCATCACATCGGAGCCCGGTTGCAGCGGTAAATACAGATCGGCCAGTTCAGCCGTGTCAGTGCGGCGCGGATCGGCGACGATGATTTTCAAATCAGGGTTGGCTTTTTTGGCGTCTTCGATGCGGCGAAACAATATCGGGTGTGCCCAGGCCGCATTACTCCCGGCAATGAAGATGCAGCTGGCTTGCGCTATATCGTCATAACAGGCGGGTGGCGCATCGGCACCCAAGGTCATTTTGTAGCCTGCCACGGCGCTGCTCATGCACAGTCGTGAATTGCTGTCGATGTTGTTCGTGCCAAGAAGCCCTTTGACCAGTTTGTTGAAAACGTAATAGTCCTCGGTCAGCAGTTGCCCCGAAATATAAAAACCCACGGCCTCGGGGCCATGGCTTTGCACGATCTGAGTCAAGCGCTTGCTGGCCAAGTCCATAGCCTGCGGCCAGTCTATAGGCTGGAGGGTGCCGCCGCGTGTCAAACGCTTCAGGGGTTGCAGCAAGCGGGTGTGCTGGGCCAGGGTCTGACTGGCGGTCAGGTGCAGGCTCGAGCCCTTGGTGCACAGCCGACCGAAGTTGGCCGGGTGCTCAGGGTCACCGCGCACCCCCGTGATGTGTGTACCCTCGCTCTCGATGATCACGCCGCAGCCCACGCCACAATAAGGGCAGGTGGATCGGGTTTCGGTGGGTTTCATGTGCCAGTGGTTTTGCGGGTGACGGGACCGGCCACTGGGCGGGTCAGATCGGTGGCGTGACCGATCAATTCTGCCGTTTTCAGGTGGACCATGCACGCCTCTACTTTGATTTCAAAGCGCGGCGTGCAGCCAGTGTCCGGCGTTTGGGCTTGCCCGTCGCACAGGTCGATGTTCCAGTTGTGCAAGGGGCATGCGACGGTGTTGCCAAACACAATGCCTTGCGACAGCGGCCCTCCTTTGTGCGGGCAGCGGTCCAGCAGGGCAAAAACTTCGTTGGCGTTGTTGCGAAACACGGCCACGTCCAGGCCTTGTTCGCGCGCCACACGGCGTGAGCCCAACACCGGGATGTCTTCGATGTGGCAAATGGGAGTCCATGCAGTCATTGTTCGTTCCTGTTCGTTCTTTGTAGGCGCCAGCTTGCTGGCGATTTCTATGCATCCGGTCAACAATTGATCGACTGCAGGCAGGCTCCTACAGGGGGTAGCGCTTAGGTGGTGACAATCGGGGTGAACTGACGCGTGTCCAAATGGGCTTTGCTGTGTTCGAACCACGGATCGGGCTCGCCGTCGAGCGCGGCTTGCAGCTTGGTCCAGAGGGCTTGGCGCAGAGTGTCGTCTTTGAGGATCTTTTTCTTCACGTAGTCCAAGCCTACCCGGTTGATGTAATGCACTGTGCGCTCCAGGTACCAGCCTTCTTCGCGGTACAGCTGCATGAAAGCGCCGGTGTACTCCAGCACCTCTTCGGCGGTTTTGAGCTTGGTGAAAAAGTGCGCCACCTCGGTTTTGATGCCACCGTTGCCCCCGATATACATCTCCCAGCCGCTGTCCACGCCGATGATCCCCACGTCCTTGATGCCGGCTTCGGCGCAATTGCGCGGGCAGCCGGATACGGCGAACTTGACCTTGTGCGGTGCGTACATGCGCCACATGGCTTTTTCAAGGTCCTTGCCCATCTGGGTGCTGTCTTGCGTGCCCATCCGGCACCACTCGCTGCCCACGCAGGTTTTGACCGTGCGCAGGGCTTTGGCATAGGCGTGGCCCGAGGGCATGCCAATGTCTTTCCAGACGTTGACCAGATCTTCTTTTTTGACACCCAGTAAATCGATGCGCTGTCCGCCTGTGACCTTGACGGTAGGGATGTTGTACTTGTCCACCACATCGGCGATGCGGCGCAGCTCGGCCGCGGTGGTCTCGCCCGCCCACATGCGCGGGATTACGCTGTAAGTGCCGTCTTTCTGGATGTTGGCGTGGCTGCGTTCGTTGATCGCGCGGCTTTGCGGATCATCCTGTGCTTCTTTGGGCCAGCTGCTGAGCAGGTAGTAGTTCACGGCCGGGCGGCAGCTGGCACAACCATTTGGCGTACGCCAGGTCATGGACTTGAAGACGCTGCCAATGGTGAGCAATTTGTTATGCACGATCGCGTCACGCACCGCCTGGTGCCCATGATCTGTGCAACCGCACATGGCTTTGGTCTTGGGTGTGGCAGAGTAATCGCCGCCTGCAGTGAACATCAATATTTGTTCCACCAAGCCGGTGCACGAGCCGCAGCTGGCGCTGGCCTTAGTGTGCTTGCGCACTTCATCGAGCGTAAACAGGCCTTTTTCTTTGATGGTCTTGCAAATCGCGCCTTTGGTGACGCCGTTGCAGCCGCACACTTCGTCGGCGTCCGCCATGGCAGACGCTTTGCTTTGGCCCTGGTGGCCAACGTCGCCGATGTTCGATTCGCCAAACATCAGCTTGTCGCGGATGTCGGCCACGCTGCGGCCGTCACGCAGCAGTTTGAAATACCAGCTGCCGTCTACCGTGTCGCCATACAAGCATGCGCCCACCAGCTTGTCGTCTTGAATGACCAATTTTTTGTAGATCCCGGCAAAGGGGTCAGTCATGATGATTTCTTCGGTGTTCTTTCCGCCCAAAAAATTACCGGCGCTGAACAAGTCAATGCCTGTGACTTTCAGTTTGGTCGAGGTGAGAGAGCCCTCATACCGGCCAATGCCGAACATCGCCAAGTGGTTGGCCGCTACCTTGCCTTGTTCAAAGAGCGGAGCCACCAAGCCATAGGCAATGCCGCGGTGCGCGGCGCATTCGCCGACGCTGTAAATGCGCGCATCGGTCACGGTCTGCATGGTGTCGGTGACCACAATGCCTTTGTCTACATGCAGGCGCATGCGTGTGGCTAATGCGGTGTTGGGGCGAATGCCCACAGCCATCACGACCAAGTCGGCTGGTACTTCGCTACCGTCCTTGAACTTGATGGACTTGACGCGACCACCCTTGCCTTGGTCTTCGCTGCCCACCAGTTCTTGGGTCTGCGCCCCCATTAAAAAGTGCAGTCCACGCGCCTCCAGGGATTTGCGCAACATGTCACCGGCCACACTGTCGAGCTGGCGCTCCATCAAAGTGGGCATCACATGCACCACGGTCACGCGCATCCCCCGCAGCATCAGGCCGTTGGCAGCCTCCAGGCCCAGCAGGCCGCCGCCGATGACAACTGCATGCTTGAACCGGGTTGCCGCGTCGATCATGGCGTTGGTGTCTGCAATGTCCCGGTAGGCGATCACGCCATCCAGATGGTGGCCTGGCACCGGCAAAATAAAGGGGTTGGAGCCAGTGCACATCAGGAGGCGGTCGTAGGCGGCTTCGATCACACTGCCGTCGGCGGCGGTGGCGCGAACAAGGCGTTTGACGCGGTCCACCTCGTTGACAGTCTTACCCGCATGCAGTGTGATGTGGTTTTCTTCGTACCAGCTGAAGGGGTTGAGCACAATTTCGTCTAACGTTTGCTCGCCAGCCAGCACGGGGCTCAAGAGGATGCGGTTGTAGTTGGGGTGAGGCTCAGCGCCGAAAACGGTGATCTCGTACAGATCAGGCGCAATTTTCAGCAACTCCTCGAGCGTGCGAACACCGGCCATGCCATTGCCGACCATGACGAGCTTTTGCTTTTTCAAGGGAGGGAGATTCATGTCCATGATCAGGCCACCTTTTCGACATGGGCTTGCCGTGTATATAAGAAGTCGATCACCGCTTTGCGGTAACCCAAATAAGCAGGACTGTCTGCCAGCGCCACCCGTGAGCGGGGTCTGGGCAAATCCACCTGAAGTACCTCACCCAGAGTGGCGCCGGGTCCGTTGGTGAGCATCACTATCTTGTCGGACAGCAGAACGGCCTCGTCGACGTCGTGCGTCACCATCACCACCGTGCTTTGGGTGCGGGCCACGATGTCCAGCAGTTCGTCTTGCAACTTGGCACGGGTCAGTGCATCGAGCGCGCCAAAGGGCTCGTCCATCAAAAGCACTTTGGGTTCCATGGCCAGCGCCCGGGCAATGCCCACTCGTTGCTTCATGCCGCCCGAAATTTCGCCAGGCCGTTTGTGTGCTGCTGCCGTGAGGCCGACCAAGGCCAAAGCCGCGTCCGTACGAGCCATAAGTTGTGTTTTGTTTTCTGACGCGGCCCCGGTACTTTTGGAGGCCGCACCAAACACACGTTCCACACCCAGGTACACGTTTTCAAAGCAGGTGAGCCAAGGCAAGAGCGAGTGGTTTTGAAAGACCACAGCCCGCTCAGGACCTGGCCCTGCGATCTCTCGATTTGCGCACAACAGGTGGCCTTGAGTGGGGATGGTGAGACCTGCAATCAGATTGAGCAATGTGGATTTTCCGCAACCGCTGTGGCCGATCAGGGTCACGAATTCACCCTTGGCCACGGTCAGGTTGATGTCACGCAGGGCCGAGAAAGACCCCTGCTTGGTTTTGAAAGTTTGAGCCACGCCGTCGATCTCGATGAACTTGGCATTCAGAGTTTCTGTGCTCATGACTTCACCTCCTCGTATGTGAATGCGGATGCGATTTTGATCAGCGCGTATTCGAGCAACAGGCCAACTATGCCGATGACAAAAATGGCGATGATGATGTTCTTGACGTTCAGGTTGTTCCACTCGTCCCAGACCCAAAAGCCGATACCCACGCCACCGGTGAGCATCTCGGCTGCAACAATCACCAACCAAGCCGTGCCCACGGCCAGGCGCACACCGGTCAACATATAGGGTAGTACCGAGGGGAACAAGATCTTGGTGACAATCTTCCATTCACTGAGGTTCAGCACGCGTGCCACGTTCATGTAGTCCTGCGGCACACGTTGCACGCCCACGGCGGTGTTGATGATCATGGGCCAGATTGAGCAGATGAAAATGGTCCAGATGGCGGCAGGGTGCGCACCCTTGAACACCAAAAGTCCAATCGGCAACCAGGCCAGAGGAGACACCGGACGCATCAGGCTGATGAGGGGGTTGAACATGCGGCTCATGAACTCAAAGCGACCGATGACAAAGCCCGCAGGGATGCCCACCAGGGCCGCCAGACCAAATCCCAGCCCCACGCGCTGCAAAGAGGCCAGTACATTCCAGCCCACACCTTGGTCGTTTGGCCCCTTGCGGTAGAAGGGGTCACTGAAGATGTCGATGGCCTGCTTGGCCGTGTCGATGGGCGTCGGGATGCTGCCCGCTGTAGCCATGCTGACCATCGACCAGATCAACACCATCAGCAACAGGCCCAGTACGGGTGGCAGTACAGCCATCAGCAGGCTGTTCCAGTCATAGCCAGATCGGGTGTCGACACGGGCAACAACCGGGCTTGCAGTGGCCGAAGGAGAATGAAATACAGCGCTCACCATGGCGGGCCTCCTCAAGCTTTTATTTTGAAAGATTCAGCGTATTTTTTCGGATCCTTGCCATCCCAGACCATACCGTCCATGAGTTTGCTGGTGCGCATCACTTCTTTGGGGATATTGGCTTTGGCGGCGGTAGCGGCTTGCTTGTAAATGTCGATCTGGTTGATTTGTTTGGCCACCCCCAAGTAGTCTGGATGGTCTTTCAGCAAGCCCCAGCGCTTGTGCTGGGTCAAGAACCACATGCCGTCAGACAGGTATGGAAAGTTAACTGCGCCGTCACCATAGAACTTCATGTGGTTTGGATCGTCCCATGTTTTGCCCATGCCGTCTTGGTAACGGCCCAAGATGCGCTGGTTGATGGCGTCCACGCCGGTGTTGACGTAGCTCTTATCAGCAATGGTTTCGGCCATTTTGTTTTTGTTTTGCAAACCGGCGTCGATCCATTTGCTTGCTTCGATGATCGCGGCCGTGACAGCGCGTGCTGTGTTGGGGTTTTTTTGCACAAACTCGGCCGTGGTGCCCAGCACTTTTTCGGGGTGGTCTTTCCAGAGATCTTGCGTGGTCATGGCGGTCACGCCAATGCCGTCGATGATGGCGCGGTGGCCCCAAGGCTCGCCAACGCAATAACCGTCCATGTTGCCCACACGCATATTGGCAACCATTTGCGGTGGCGGCACCGTAATGACTTTGGCGTCCTTCAGGGGGTTGATGCCGTTGGCCGCCATCCAGTAATACAGCCACATCGCGTGCGTGCCTGTGGGAAAGGTTTGTGCAAAGGTATATTCGCGTTTATCAGTCTGCATCAGCTTGGCCAGGCTGGCACCGTCTACTGCGCCTTTGTCAGCGATTTTTTTACTCAAGGTGATAGCTTGGCCGTTGTGGTTCAGCGTCATCAATACGGCCATGTCTTTTTTCGGGCCTGCCAAACCCAAGTGCACGCCGTAAATCAAACCGTACAGCGAATGGGCAAAGTCGAGTTCGCCATTCACCAGTTTGTCGCGTACACCGGCCCAACTGGCCTCTTTGGTCGGGATGATTTTGATGCCGTATTTTTGGTCAATGCCCAGGACCGAGGCCATGACCACGCTGGCGCAATCGGTCAAAGGAATGAAGCCGATCTTGACTTCTTTTCTCTCAGGCGCGTCTGAGCCTGCGGCATACACCATGGAGCGCAAAGCAGGCGAAACGCCGGCCACGCCCACGCTGGCGGCTTGCAGCACCGTGCGACGCGAGACACTGGTTTTGAGAAAGTCGGTCATGGTTCACTCCTGAGTCTTGAAAAATAAAAAAGGCGTCCTCATGGCATTCACCTCTGCTGTGCAAGGTGGCTGCATGGGGACGCCTTTGTCCGGTGCCAGTAAAACCCGCCTTTGGGCTTTGCTGTCGATTAACCTTCGCAGGTCTTTAAATAGTTATTGCAAGCCGCGTGCCAAGGCTTTTGTTCCTAGAAGAGCGCTTTTCCCAAAGTTTGGCCGAGCGGGCTGCACCTTTGTGGTGCAAAGGCACCTTCGTGGTGCTGACCTGAGATCGCCAGCAGACGATTCTTTTCCACACTCAGCCAAGCAACTCCGCCATTTCCACCATCTGCTGCGCGATCTCGGTGAGTTTCATGCCTTTGTTCATTGCCGCTTTGCGCAAGCGGGTGTAGGCCTCTTGTTCGCTCAGGCCCTGGCGCTGCATCAACAGGCCTTTGGCGCGGTCTATGACTTTGCGGTCGTTCAGTTCAAGTCGGGCACTGTCCAGTTCAGCCAGCAAGGCTTGTTCGTGCTTGAAGCGGGCCATGGCAACGGTCAAGATCGGATGAATGCGTTCCGGCGCAAGACCCGCAACAATGTAAGCGGTCACACCCGCCGCCACGGCCGCGTTGACGTTCTGGGTGTCGCTGTCGTTGGTGAACATGACAATGGGTCGGCGCTCATCGCGTGTGGCCATGACCACATGTTCCAGTGCGTCGCGGGCATCACTTTCAGCGTCCACGATCACCATATCGGCTTGCAATTGCGCCAAACGCTCTGTCAAAAACACATCGGCCGGTAAGGTCGCCACCAGGTTGTAGCCGGCCTCCAGCAAGCCAATGCGCAGCATCCTAGAACGGTCCTCCAAGGATTGGGCCTGTTCATCGCCTTCGGCAACCAAGGAGGGGTCAGAGATGATCACAACAATACGTAGGGGTTCCTGCATCAGATGCATGTCGCAAGAAACGCGCCGCACGCCTTGGAGATCTGTGCAAGCTGATGCACCACTGTGACAAACCCCTGTCAGTGACCGCTGCTGATGAGTCATACATTTCCACTATAATGGAAATATGGAAAACAAAGATGTCATCAAGGCCTTGGCTGCACTGGCGCAGCCCAACCGGCTGCAGATTTTTCGTGTCTTGGTGGTGCAAGGCCCCGCGGGCATGACCCCGGCCACGCTGGCCGGGAGGCTGTCTGTGCCTGCGGCCACGCTGTCTTTTCACCTCAAGGAGTTGCTCCACGCCGACTTGGTCTCGCAAGAGCGCAGCGGCCGCAACCTGATTTAC
>Ga0209189_1000961_pt1 | contig 22355 bp, 18 predicted proteins | sample C_130820_EF_Meta_FD_187308 | JGI IMG/M metagenome (GOLD analysis project Ga0209189, IMG submission 187308) | Freshwater microbial communities from Lake Croche, Canada to study carbon cycling - C_130820_EF_MetaG (SPAdes) (version 3) | ecosystem: Environmental > Aquatic > Freshwater > Lake... | reverse complement strand
CTCGATCTTCTTCTGTTAAAAAACCATCGACTCGATCTTCTTCTGTTAAAAAACCATCGACTCGATCTTCTTCTGTTAAAAAACCATCGACTCGATCTTCCTCTATTAAGAAACCATCGACTCGATCTTCTTCTGTTAAAAAACTAATTAAGAAATTACCTATTAAAAAAATGGATGTAAAAAAACCTAAAAAAAGTATAAAACTTAAGATAACAAAGTTAGTCGATAAAAAGGTTAAAAAAGATAGTGTTTTGAAAAAGGACAAAGCTACTAAAAATAAAACGACTAAAAATAAAGTAAGTAGTTTTTTTGGTACAATTTTTAAATAAATAATCAAATTATATAATTACGCTATTAGATAAATATTATATAAAATTTATAATATATATATATAATGACATCATCCTATTTTGAGGGAAATATTAAAGATTTATATGAATATCAAATAAAAATAAGAAATAATGGGAAAGAAAAAAAAGAATATGATAAATATACTAAACTTATGGAACAATATTATAGAAAAGACTCAATATATATTAAAGAATATGAAGATGGGAAATTAATATTTATTGAAAAAACAAATCCAAAACATAAAATAACCATTGAACCCGCAGTATTTATAAATATTGATGTTCTTTATATTGAATTAAAAAAAACATTAGACCATTTATATCATTCTATTTTTGAAAAGATTGACAAATTAGATATGGATGATGAGAATTCAGATGAGGATTCAGATAATAATTCAGATAAGAATTCAGATGAGAAGTCAGATGAAATTGAATTTGAAGAATTACAAGAACAATATAAAATATATAAAGATAAGATTGAAGATATAAATGAAGTTGAAAAATTATTTTTAAGTGAAATAATTACATTATTACAATTAAGAGTTGAAAAATTATTTCAACTTGCTAAATATTATCAACATCGAAAAAGTTCATATCATACTATTCAAATGGATTCCAAATTAAAAGTAAATGAAAATATAAAGAGAAATATAATATCCCTTTTTAAAGAAAACAAATGTATAATTCCAACTCAAAATAAAATAAACCAATTCTCTAAGAAGAATAATATACCATCAAGTCATACTGAAAAATGGTTAGAATGGATTGAAAAAACATATTTATATATGAAAATTCAAAAAGAAATACATGAAATGTCTACACAAATTATACATAAAGAAAAAGAATATAAAGATTTTTTTGATTTTTTCTTAATTAAAAAACCGATTATTAATATTTAATTATTTTATTTATTATATAATATAAAATCTACTATAAAATAGTTAATAAAAGATTTATATATAGTAAATATATAAATGTTTCAATTTACAAATTATATAGATCCACTTTCTTTTTTTATTTCATTTGCTGTTGGACTTTTTTTTGTATATATTTATACTCCAAAGAGAAAAGTTGTTATTCAGTGGCCCACTCCTGAGAATGCTGGTAAAATAGTATATCGTAATAGAGAGGATACATGTTATACTTATAAAGTGAATGAGGTTCCATGTAAAAAATAAAGTCCATAATAGATTTCTATTTTAAAATCTAATTTATTAATAAGAATGACTTTAACATCATTATTTAAATCAAAAGAGTCCAAGATAGTATTAGGTATCATATGGGGTATTGGATTGGCATGTATATTTCGTTCTGCTTGTAGTTCATCCGGATGTATCATTTATAAAGCACCTGAACCATCCTTAATTCATAAAAAAATATACCAAAAAGAGGATAAATGTTATGAATACAAAACACAGAATACAGAATGTAGACCTGATGCAGTTTCCCCCTGATGCAGTTTCCCCCTGATGCAGTTTCCCCCTGATGCAGTTTCCCTCTGATGCAGTTTCCCCTGATGCAGTTTCCCCTGATGCAGTTTTACCCTGATGAAAGTTCCCAGTTCCTCATTACATTTTGCGTAAAATAAAATAAAATAATATAAGATATTATTTTAAAATGGATGATAAGAGTACCCCTATTTCAAGTCTAAATAATCATTCAAATGACAATGATGCACTAAATCAAATTATTAATAAGTATAATCCGGTAAGCAGTGGAGAATCCGAATTACCTCCTATAAATCCTCAGATTGCACAAATGGAAAAGAAATTTGAAAATAGAAACTTAAATTCTGAAATGTATGAACATGGGTCAAATCCTATTTATGAAGAACATTATAAAGATGAAATGCAACGTATTCAAAAAACAAAAAAGAATGTATATGAAAAACCAGTTGAAGAAGAATATGAAGAATATGAAGAATATATTATTGAAGAAACTCCTTTATGGAAAGTTATCCTGAATCAATTCAGAATTCCATTCTTCATTTTTATTTTCATTGTTTTATTTTTCAATTGTACTTTTGATAGAAAATTAATTCAGATGATTCCTATGTTAGGAACTGCATTTTATGAATGTAATACATATGGATTTCTTTTCAAAACGTTTATTGTTTCTATTTTATCTTATCTTTTTATATATTTTGTTCGTTTTCATTAAATTTCATTTAATTATTCTAAAATAAAATATTTTTAGATAATAGAAGAGAATGAGTAAAGTTATATATGAATATGTACTTATTTTATTTTTATTTATACTTGTTTTATATCGTCATTTATTTTCTTATTGGATTCAGAAATCCATTTTTTTATTACTTATTTTCTCTATATTTTTTAATATTACAAGGAATATAATTCTTAGTTTATTTTCTTCCATCATCATTACTTTATTATATGATATGATAGAAAATAAAATATGTGTATATGAAAATTTTGATAATGGAATAGATAAAGTATCTGACAAAGGTGATGAAAACGTAAAGGATTTTATTGATTATCTAAAAGATGGAATGGATAACTTAAAAGACTCTAAACCAGAAAAATCAATGGACCCTATTGAAAAATTATTAAAGGATAACAATGCAGATAAGTCTCTTGAAAATATTAAACAAATGATGGATAAATTAGATGGAAATATACCTATTCGTAAAGAAGATAAAGAAGAAACAAATAAATTAAATATCCCATTAGAAAAATACAAAAATGAAACTGCAATTGATCCTTTAAAAAAGGCACAGATGGATACATACGCTTTAATTGATACAATTAATACATTAAAAGATACAATTACAACATTATCTCCTGTTTTATCTGAAGGAAAGAAGTTAATGGGTATGTTTGAAAGTTTGAAGATTTAATATGATAATTCTTTTTCGAAGAGACTTTCTATTTTTTTATTCAAATAATATGAATGAAATCTATTTGGTATCCATTTACATATATATATAATTGTATGTCTCTGATTTATTGATTCTTTATAATTTACTATACGATTACAATTTTTCATATAATTATAATAAATATTCGCTTCTTCTATTGTTTGTAATTTATAATAAGAAAAACGATCTATACTGTTTTTTGAATTTTTATTTTCTACACAATAATATACACAATTATACCAATCTATTTTATTATTATTATTATTATTTAATAATAATTTTATTGTTATATATGGTAGCATAATAATAATAATAATTATAATTATATATCTAAATAATAGTAATAAATAATAGTAAAAATAATAGTAAAAATAATAGTAAAAATAATAGTAAAAATAATATATTTTATTTTTTTTCAATCCATATAATATAGAATGAGTAATACTATAAAATTTATTTTTGCAATTACTATTTCCATTATTATCTTTATTTTAATCATTTGGTCATCTTATAGATATTGTATTGTAAATAATTGTGAAGAAGATTTAGTACTATAGTTTCTTTTATAAATAAAATAAATAAATATTTATTTTATTTTTTTTCAATCAATATAATATAGAATGAGTAATACTATAAAATTTATTTTTGCAATTCTTTTTGTGATAATTATCATTATTTTAACAGTTGGATTATCTTATAGATACTATATTGTAAATAGTTGTGAAGACGATGAATGTTTAAAACGTAATCTTATTTTTAATTTGAAATCATTGGATTCATTTTTAAGAAAATTAAAAAAGAAAGAAATAGAATTAAAAAAGAAATTAAATATCATTTCGAATTCGTCCCATGATGATTTTTCAAATAAATCCTCTGATGTAATAATAGAAGGATTCCTTCCAAGTCTTGGAAGTTTCTTTTCAGGTAGTACATCTGAAACACTGCCTATTGAAAATCCACCATCAGGAACTGGTATGGTATCCTCCCCACTACTCGGAGATAAGAAAGTTTCTTTGACTTTCCCTCCAAAGAATGATGATTTTAAAGATGCTGATAATAAAGACCTACTAAGTTCAATTGGTTCTATAAGTCCAACTAGTTCAAAACCATATTTAGGATTAAATAAATTAAATGATATAACAAATTCTAAACTTGGTCCTGTTTCAAACAGTATTCCAAGTTCGACCGCTTCAAGTCCCCCTCTTTCAAATCCAACTGTTCCAAGTAAAATTATAAAACAAAATATAAATCAGGTTAAGAATATAAATGAAGAGGATAATTATAAAGTTATTGAACCATTATCGAGTTTGACTGATTCATCATCTTCATCATCTAATTATTCATCTAAAATGAATAGTTTAAAAAATAATTGTCAATTTTATGGTGATAAATGTCCATCTGGTTATTCTTCATTAGGTGATTTTTCAATACAAGGAGTTTCTGATAAAATTTCATTAAGTTGCGGTTCTATCCAAGATACAAAACCTGCAAAAGCGGTTGCGGAAATTAAGGACAATGGTGTATATCAAATTCATATTATTGATCAAGGACATGGATATTTACCTGACAAACCCCCCAAAATATTAATTCAAGGTGGTAATGGTTCTGGTGCAGAAGCAGAACCGATTATTGATGATGATGGATTTTTAAAAGTCATTACCGTTAAAAATAATGGACAGTATTATACGGATACTCCAACAATATTAATCGATCCTCCATATATGAATAGTTCATGTCATTTATGTTGTAAGGACGATGCACTATAGAACTCTTTATAAATACGGAATATATGTAGGAGAATCGGTTTCATAAATCGTTACACGATACGGCGTTTTGAATCCTTTAATAAAAACAACATCATTATTTCCTAATTGATCATATCTTGTTTGAGTAATAACTGGAACTTTTGAACCGAATTTACCTATAATTGTATAATAATCATAACGATTTTCATTGGGTCTTCTCCTTCTCCCAAATAATGGGAATACCTCATTTTCATTACCATATATTTTATATATAACTCCAACCTGTTGAGGTTCTCCATAGGGGTCTTGATTAATTGGAACTACAAATGATGGAGATACAGGGGAAATACTTTCATTGGATATATTTAATGGATTTGGAGGATTGTATATCGGTATCTGTGTTCCTCCTAAACATGGAGTATTTCTCGCTCCACAACCAATGACTTGAAATGGAATTTCTAAATTGGGATACCAACTTTGTTCATAAAAAGAATCACTCTTGTATGGATAAGAAATTGGATTGTATATACGATCCATTGATCTCAGTGTAACATTATCAATATTTCCAAATTTTTCATATATTGAATTTTGATATATAATATAAACAATGCCTAATATAATAAATACAATTAAAATGAGAATTGTTGTTAAACTTTTCGTAGAAAAACATAGTTTCTTCATATATTATATAAATATATAAATATATATTTCAGATAATATATTATATCAATTATACATCTCGTTTTTTAACAACCGTCTCTTATTTGAAACATTATGACCTACAAAATATATATAAAAATGTAATATACAAATTATATAATGCAAATTTCAGAATATATTCCAAGTGAGTTATTCGATATAATATTAGAGTATGATGGAAGAATAAAATATAAAAATGGAAAATATGTAAACATTATACATCAAAATGATGAAAGATATGATATTATTACACCACTTATAAGTAAAAAAATAGAAATACTGAAAACAATAGAGTTTGATGATTCTAGTTTTTATTTTGAGTTTGGTTTTAATATATGTAAAAGTATAGGTTTTGTTTATGATTTTAATTTTTCTTATTCAAATACATTTGAAATATGTTATTATGATTTTAGAAATCGTCATACTATCCAAATTCGAACATATTTATAAAATAAATATTTCAGATGATAAAGGGTTAATACAAATTTTCTAATAGTATAAATAGAAAATATATTTATTTATATAATATATATTATATATATTATATGGAGAATAATTTACAAGAAATTCATAAACAGGATACTACTTTAGATTATGTTAAAAAAATAAAAAATTTAATAAGATATATTGATAAGTATCATCCAAATGATTTAATTCATTTATCATCTACCAAAATAAATATTCAATCATTAAAAAATAAGAATAACATTCATGAATCATGGTTATCAAATGTATATTATAATCCACATGGATTATGGGTATCATGTGGGTCAAGTTGGTTAAAATTTATAAAAAAATCGAGTCTTTATCATACAAAATGGGCAAAGTGTAAATATGTTTACATTGTAAAAGTAGATGAAGATATACTTCATATAAAGAAATTAAATGAATTGATTGCATTTCATCAAAAATATGCAATTTATAAAAAAGATGAAGGTTATAAAATAAATTGGATAAAAGTAAAAAAAGACTATAATGGATTATTAATATGTCCATTTTTAGGTAATAAAATATGGAACTCTGAAAAGAAATCTAGAACTGATTATTTTCATTTAACATCAAATACTGAAAAATATATTATTGAATCGATTAAAAAAAATATAATGAAATATCCAAGTTTATATTTAGAATGGTATAGACATTGGGAAGAAGCATCCGGAGTTATTTGGAAAATAAAAAGTATAAAAGGTATTGAACTTATTTTAGATTACATTTATGAATAATATTGTGTAATTATTTAGATTTTTTTGTAATTCAAATAGAAAAAAGAAGAGGAGGATATTGAAGTAAACAAAACATAATTTAATTTCTTCCACCATTTTGTTTATCCATAAAATTATTTAAATCGATGGTTCGAATGGATTTATCTATAAAATAGATACCAAAATTTCGTTCATAGATACGACTTTCCTCTTTACTGACAGGGGGAACGGGTAAATGTTCAAATATGTCATCCCCTATTTTTTTGTTCACAATAAAGGAACAGTGCTGTGCAATATTAAAATTGGTATCAATGATTGGTTGATAATTTAATTTACTTTTCTGTAAATTTTCGATACCTTTATTTTTTACAATTATATCAGAGGAATACCCACTATAATGATGAAATGTATAAGCTGTTTTATTATTGATGATAGTTAATTCAATAAAATGACGCATACGAATACTGTCTTGAATACAAAAATAAATATCAAAAGAAGGATACGCATCTAAAATATATTTCCAAGCTCCATATTCATAATTTTTATTTTGTATCATATGTATTTTTACATCTGGAAAATCATTTAATACCTTTTCATAATTCACTGTATTCTCACTATCACTGTCAACTATATGGATTTCATATTGATGTATATCCGATACATGGATTTGTTTTTCATATATATTTCTTACACAATCATACAAAAAATCATTTGGATATTTAGAACAGATACATATCATAACATTCATATATAATACTATATATATATAATTTACTAGTCTTCCAAATAAAAGCATAAAACAAAATGTAAATCAAGTTTCGAATATAAATGAAGAGGATAATTATAAAGTTATTGGACCATGGGAAGAAGCATCCAGAGTTATTTGGAAAATAAAAAGTATAAAGGGTATTGAACTTATTTTAGATTACATTTATGAATAATATGCTTTCATTATTTACATAAATAATATTCAGTAGTATTTTCTGTAATTCAAAGTTAAAGGGTAAATATGTATTTTTAATGAATAAAAAATAAGTATTCTTTATAGGTATGAATATTATTGAAACAAATGACATAAAAGAGGATTTTATAGAAGATATATTTAAAGAAAATCCATTTTATATTGATATTCATGGTGATGTAAATATATCTTTAAATAAATCTATACATGAAATTAATAAATCGAAGAATATTACTTTAACGGAAATTACAAATTATGGAAAAATAGTAGGTATTGATATTCATAAAGATGATATTTTTTATCTATCCCTTTCTTTTAATGATTTAGATAAAATAGAATATAAATTTGAAAAAATATTTTTTTCAGTCCCTTCATTACATCGGTTAAATGGTGTTATATATGATTGTGAAACCTTTATTCTTTTTTCATGTCTTCAAAAAGATGGAAGTAAAATATATATATGTTTTTGTACTCTTAGTAATAAAGTAAGTAAATTGGACCCAATGGATTGGAAATTAATAAATTACAAATTGATGGATCAACTTTTTGTAAATCATAAAATACCGGAAGTTGGTAAAAAATTATTATATGAAACAACTGAAAATAATTCGGGTATTGAACAAATTGATATATTAAATTTTATACCTATACAAGGGAAACAAAGTTTTTATGATTATATCCATCCAGATAATCCAAATGTTAATATTAAGCTATTTCAAACTCCTCTTTCAATATCCGATAAAGCATATAAAAATATGAAAAAAAATCTTATTGGAAATTCGAATTTTGAAGATTTTAAAAAATCAATTTTAAATTTAAAAAATCCAGAAAAAAAATTTAAACTATATTATATTCAAGATTTTCCAAATAAAAATAAAAGTTTAATAAATGTTAATGAGGAAGAAAATATTATAAAAGGTAAAGAAATAATAGAAACTCCACATGTAGTGGATTCCAATGATATTCAAAGTGATTTATCCTCAAATGAAATAGTTGAAAATAATGTTGAATTTTATGATACAAATAAAGATACAGATAAAGATACAGATATACAAACGGATTATAGAGATAAATTAAAATATATATTTGCATTATGTCTGAATGTATGTTTAAATGCAATACTCTTTTTTAGTTTACATGGGTTAATAAATGATAAATCATCAGGCACAAATTCAGGCACAAATTCAGGCAAAAATTCAGGCACAAATTCAGGTAAAAATTCAGACACAAATATATATAATATACAAACAATTATGGACAATAATATTATATCTTTTCTTTTTTGGAAAATATGTTATTTCTTGTTTTTCATTATTCAAGTTATAATTATATTTTTTACCATTCTTCATATATGGAATGGCAATTCTTATTTTATAGACTCAATATTTATTTTTATATCATCTATTTTTCTTCTTTTTTTTTTAGGTTTCTATCTATATTCACGTTTAAAATGTGAAAGTTATATTTCATCTGATATTCTAAGTAATTATGATTCAAATACATGGATATTACATTATATGTATGATATATTAAATGATCCAGAAATGAAATATGATGATACAAATAAACAACAGAATAAAAGTAAACAACAAAAAGGAGGAAATGTAGGATTTCCTAAAAGATTTAGTATTAATATTAATGAAATGATGAATAATAATGTAAAAGTATTTAATAAAAGTAAGTTTTCTCTATCATCTATAATTTATAATAAATTAATGAAGTGTAGTTTTGAAAAGAATTTATCTATTATTATTATTATTATACCTTTTTTTATTGCATCAATATTCATTTATATAAATATTTTTAATATTAATCTTTTTTCAGATATATATGGTTCATTATTACTTAAATTTAATTATTTATTTTTATTAATTCCTTTTTTATTCGTCATAATATCTATATGCTTTAATTTTGTAAGAATATATTTAAATAAAGATATCAAACTACAAAATATTCAAACTCAAATTCAAAAAAATAAAAACAGTTCATTCAATAATGAACCTGATTTATTTAATCTTATTAATTTAAAAGTAGATAATGAAAATAATTTACATTTAATAAAAAAAATAAAAAGAAAAGAAGTACAAGAAGAAGAAGGAAATGAAGAAGAAAATGAAGAAGAAGAAGAAAATGAAGAAGAAGAAGGAAACGAAGAAGAAGTAGTACAAGAAGTAGTACAAGAAGAAGTAGTACAAGAAGAAGAAAATGAACAAAAGAATTTAATATTACTAGATAACTATTATAATAATGATTTAATTATCCAAAAAGATAATACTAAAAATTTAATGTTATTAAATAATTATCAAAATAATCTATTTATTCCAGAAAATAATTCTCAAATACATTTACCAGAGTATACCAATAATAATTTATCCATTCCAAGAGAGAATCCTCAAATACATTTACCAGAGTATGGGAATAATGGATTACCTATTTCACAACAGAATCCTCAAATACATTTACCAGAGTATGGGAATAATGGATTACCTATTTCACAACAGAATCCTCAAATACATTTACCAGAGTATACCAATAATAATTTACCTATTTCACAACAGAATCCTCAAATACATTTACCAGAGTATGGGAATAATGGATTACCTATTTCACAACAGAATCCTCAAATACATTTACCAGAGTATGCGAATAATGGATTACCTATTTCACAACAGAATCCTCAAATCCATTTACCAGAGTATGCGAATAATGGATTACCTATTTCACAACAGAATCCTCAAATACATTTAGAAGAGTATGGGAATAATGGATTACCTATTTTACAACAGAATCCTCAAATACATTTACCAGAGTATGGAAATAATGGTTTACCTATTTCACAACAGAATCCTCAAATACATTTACCAGAGTATGGGAATAATGGATTACCTATTTCACAACAGAATCCTCAAATACATTTACCAGAGTATGGGAATAATGGATTACCTATTTCACAACAGAATCCTCAAATCCATTTACCAGAGTATGCGAATAATGGATTACCTATTTCACAACAGAATCCTCAAATCCATTTAGAAGAGTATGGAAATAATGGATTACCTATTTCAAGAGAGAATTCTAAAATACATTTACCAGAGTATGGGAATAATGGATTACCTATTTCACAACAGAATCCTCAAATCCATTTAGAAGAGTATGGAAATAATGGATTACCTATTTCACAACAGAATCCTCAAATCCATTTAGAAGAGTATGGAAATAATGGATTACCTATTTCACAACAGAATCCTCAAATACATTTACCAGAGTATACCAATAATAATTTACCTATTTCAAGAGAGAATTCTAAAATACATTTACCAGAGTATACCAATAATAATTTATCTATTTCAAGAGAGAATTCTAAAATACATTTATTAGAAAAGAGTAATAATAATTTACCTATTTCAAGAGAGAATCCTCAAATACATTTATTAGAAAAGAGTAATAATGATTTATCCATTTCAAAAGAGAATCCTCAAATAAATTTAGAAGAGTATACAAATAATGAGTTATCCATTTCAAGAGAGAATTCTCAAATGAATTTAGAAGAGTATACAAATAATAATTTACCTATTTCAAGAGAGAATTCTAAAATACATTTACCAGAGTATACCAATAATAATTTACCTATTTCAAGAGAGAATTCTAAAATACATTTATTAAAAAAGAGTAATAAAGATTTACTTATTTCAAAAGAGAATCCTCAAATACATTTACCAGAATATAAGAATAATGAGTTATCCATTTCAAGAAAGAATTCTCAAATAAATTTATTAGAAAAGAGTAATAATGATTTATCCATTTCAAAAGAGAATCCTCAAATAAATTTACCAGAATATAAGAATAATGAGTTATCCGTTTCAAGAAAGAATTCTCGAATAAATTTATTAGAAAAAAGTAATAATGATTTGTCCATTTCAAAAGAGAATCCTCAAATAAATTTATCAGAGTATATGAATAATAATAGTCTACCTGTTTCACTACAGAATTCTCAAATAAATTTATTAAAAAAGGGTTCTACTCCTTTACCGATTAAAAGAGTGAATCATAAAATAAAGTTATTAAACCCATATAATCCTGGTTTATCCGTTTCAAAAGAGAATTCTGAAATAAAATTATTAGATAAGAATAATAATGATTTACAAGTTTTAAGAGAAAACCCTAGAGTACATTTATTCAATAAGGAGGATAGTAATGATTTATCAGTATCAGAAGAAAAATATCAAATAAATTTAGAAGAAGATGCTATGAATGATTTATCAGTATCGAAAGAGAGTTCTAAAATAAATTTATTAGAACAACATAATAATTTACCAGTATCAAAGAAAGAGAATTCTCAAATAAATTTATTAAAAAAGGGTTCTACTCCTTTACCGATTAAAAGAGTGAATCATAAAATAAAGTTATCAAACCCACATAATCCTGGTTTATCCGTTTCAAAAGAGAATTCTGAAATAAAATTATTAAACCCACATAATCCTGGTTTACCCGTTTCAAAAGGGAATTCTGAAATAAAATTATTCGGTAAGAGTAATAATGGTTTACAAGTTTTAGAAGAAAATTCTAGAGTACATTTATTCAATAAGGAGGATAGTAATGATTTATCAGTATCAGAAGAAACTCCTCAATTAACTTTATTACAAAATAGGTATAATCATCCAGAAGTTATAAAAGAGAATTATGGAATAAATTTACCAGAACAAAATAAAGAAAGTATGCATATCCCAGAAAAAAATAAGAAATTACATTTATTAGGAACAAATAAAAAAGGTTTATCTATTTTACGAAAAAAACCTGAAATAGAATTACCAATACAAACGAAAAAAATTACTGAGATTCCAAAAGAGAGTAATACTGTAGATTTATTAGGAAAGACTCAAACAAGTTTAGATGTTTCAGGAGAAAAATCTAGAGTACATTTACCCGATAATCCCGATAAGAGTGGTCTAAATGTTTCAAGAAAAAAATCTGAAGTAAGTTTATTAAATAGTAGTAATAATAGTCCACACATTCTAGAAGAAAAATCTGGAATAGAATTACCAGGACAATATAATGGAAATATGTATATCCAAGAAAATAATAAGAAATTAAATTTAGGAAAAACTAAAAAAGGTTTATTATCCATTTCAGAAAAAAAACCTGAAATAGAATTACCAAAAGAAAGACAAAAAATTATGAATATTTCAGAAAAGAGTAAGACTGTAGATTTATTAAGAAATACTCAAACAAGTTTAGATGTTTCAGGAGAAAAATCTAGAGTACATTTACCCGATAATCCCGATAAGAGTGGTCTAAATGTTTCAACAGAAAAATCTGGAGTAAGTTTATTAAATAATAGTAGTATTCCACAAGTTTTAATAAAAAATAATAATGAAATGCATCTATTAGAACAACAGGGTAATACTGGTTTACCTATTACAAAAAGTGATTCGAAAGAGATTCTATTAGAAAAGACTTATACTGGTTCACCACTCATTGAAAGAGTGAATCCTCAAATGGAATTATCAGGAAGAGTCAACAAAAAAAGTATGGAAATTCAAAAAAATCAAAGTAGTGTAGATTTATCAAAACGTAAATATAATGGTTTACAAGTTTTAGAAAAAGAAAAAGAAGAAAGTCCACCTATTCAATCCAGTAAACTAACTACTCAATTACCTACTCCTGAAAATAATATATTCAGTAAAGAACCTAATATAAATATACCAACACAAAATAAAAATAAAATTAGAAAAAATAAAGTAATACATGAACCATATGATCTATTAGGAAATATAATTATTCAAGGAAATACTTCATCCAAAAATAATAATTATAAAATAAAGAAAAATATGGAAAAAATAGAGGAAAATATGGCGAAACATATAGAGGAAAATATAGAGGAAAATACGGAAGGTGAGATGGATGCTGAGAGGGTGAATATGGAAGGTGATGAGAATAATAATCCATAAATGTATAAGTTAAATACATAAAAATATTATAAAACGAAATATATATGATAAGAGATAAATCTAGAGATAAATCTAGAGACAAAAAATTTAAAAACAAGAGAAATAATGATCGTTCAATGAAATATAATTTTATGGAAAGGGAAGATATATCTGGAAACTGGGAATTAAAAAAAGAGGATGAACAAAATAATGAAGAAGAACAAAATAATGAAGAAGAACAAGAGGATGAACAAGAGAACAAAATAGAAGACAAACAAGAGGATGAACAAGAGGATGAACAAGAGGACGAACAAGAGGACGAACAAGAGAATACAAATACAAAAACAAAAACAAATACAAAAACAAATACAAAAACAAATACAAAAACAAAAACAAATAAAGATACTAAAGAATGAATAGTAATAATTAAATATTATATATTATAAATATATATTATATAATATAATGAATGAAAATTCGGTTAGATGTCGTGCAAAGAATTTATCAAGATGTCGTCCATGTCCAAGTCAATGTAAATTCCAGTATTATGTTCAGAATCAACAAAATTTATACGCTCTCATGCGTCGTTATCCAAATCGTTTTCCTATCATTTCAAGTACTCAGAATATTGGTTTAAATGAGGGTCAACAAAGAGCGTATAGTAATTTATGGTATCGTCAATTTGGAACAAGTCAAGCATTACCTGTAAATGATAACTTTGGTGGGTTTTATCTTATTGGAAGTAATGTGCCTTATACAAATTAGTATCCAGATTATTAAATAAAGTCTAAATATTTTGAAATAAGATTATTTAATATTATAATATTACATTTTTTATAGAGATTATGATATGGTAAATGGTCAGGATGTATAGTTGAGTCATTGTCATTCGGAAATGTAAAATATGGATATTTATATATATATGTTTTAAAATAATAAAAAATATAATAATCTGAAACCATTGAATCATTTACATGAATTATCCATTTATTATTATTTTGTAATTTTTTGATTTTTTGATGACATCTATCTTTATGAATTAAATAAGCACATGCTCCCCATTCTCCATCCCATTCACGATATTCATAATCTAATGGGTGAATAGATACTGAAAAATGTCCAAGTGTAATTATCTCCCAATCCATAGGAGCATTATCAATAATTTCTTTAAAACTTTTTTTCCAGTAAGGAGAAAACTCAAGAGAGATATCATCCTCGCAAATTAAAACATAATCATTATCTGTATTTCGAATGGTAGATGAAAGTTTAATTGCTTGTAAATGAGATAAAAGTGTTGCATATTCTATTTTTGTTTGTTCCGGAAATCGATGAACGTCCTTATCAAATATAAAATAATCAGATAATTCAATAGAAGAATCAAATGCAGGAAAACAAAAATGAATATTTTTTCTAAGTATTCTTCTCATTCGTTCTTCCCTTTTTTTACAGGATTCCAAATGAATCCATACAATAAAATCAACATTATTTATTTCTGTATTTGTTTTTGTATTTATTTCTGTATTTGTATCTGTATTTGTTTCTGTATTTGTTTCTGTATTTGTTTCTGTATTTGTTTCTGTATTTGTATCTATTGGATATTTATTTAATAAAAAATTATAACTTAATAAATGAATTAAATATAATTGTATTATATTTATTTTTGACCAATCAATTATAATTTTTTTAGTAGATACTCTATAAAAAGTATAATCTAATAGTTTAAAATATTCATAATATGAATAATCTTTTATATCTTTTGTTTCTAAAGAGTATTCATATATTGTGGGATTCTTATGATATGGATTTATAAAAAAATGTTTGAAATTCATTTCAATTTTATCTTCATAAATTTCTCTTTTTTTAGAAACATGTATAAATTCTATATATGGAATATTAAAATTATGTTTTGGTATTTGTTTTGAATAATAAATAATTATTTTATTTTGTTTTTGTATAAGATATGTTGATAAAACGGAAATATAATGAGTTAATGTAAATTTTTTATCTTTAAATATATAATAAAACTCATACTTATCTGATTCTTTGATTGATTCCGTATTTGATTCGGTGGTTGATTCCGTATTTGATTCTGTGGTTGATTCTGTGGTTGATTCCGTATTTGATTCCGTATTTGATTCCGTATTTGATTCTGTGGTTGATTCCGTATTTGATTCTGTGGTTGATTCTGTGGTTGATTCTGTGGTTGATTCTATGGTTGATTCTGTGATTGATTTCATATTTATTTTTTTATTTAATTTCGTATTTCGTTTCTTATTCATATATTCAAATTATATTCTTTTTACACTATACAAACTATTTTATAATTTCAAACATTTGTTGATAATATTTTTTTTCAGAATATTTTTTATGTATAACTTCTTTACTTTTTTCAATGAATTGCAATTTATTAGAATGGATCATTTTAATGATTGAATCTGTAATTGCATTTTTATTTTGATTCCAAATATCCATTTTTTGTCTCCATAATTTACATATAGAACACTTCAGACAATTATTACAAATCGGTTTTAAAAGTGTAGGTGGATAAAGTGAAAATGAACCCGATATAAGTTTATTATACTTATTTTTATTATTTTCGTTGTATTTCATATGTTCGTTGTATTTCATATATCCAATTATCTCCAAATGTTTCTCATAATTTGTAATATAAAATACCTCTTGTTCATAATTTCGAATATTTGAATAAGGGATACAAATACCATTTACTTCATGTTCAATCATTTCATGATTTCCTCCAACATGACTTGCAATTACAGGGATACCATAACTCATCGCTTCTAATAAATTATAAGATGCTCCCTCAGATACAGATGGTAATATAATAAACTCCATTTTTTGATAATAAGATAGAGTATCTGATTGATATCCTTTAAAATGAACATATTTCTGTATATTATATTCTATACATAGTTCTTCCAAATATTTATCATATTCCTTTTCATCCGAACAACCAATTAGATAAAAATTATAATGGGGATATTTCTCAAAAACAGATATAAGACTTTCTAATAACATAGGTATATTTTTATCAATACTAAAACGACTAAACATTCCAAATTTATAAGAATCATTCTTTTTTTTAAACTCTTTCATTGATTTTGGAGAAATATAATTTGGTAATAGAATCATCTGATTTGTATATTTTTTATTTATTTTTTGAATGGTATATTCATTTACAGTAATAATAATATGTAATAGATGTGTGAATTTCTGAATGTAAAAATTTGAATATGCAACATCACTATGTGTTACTAAATTTAATTTACAATAAGATAATGATATTAATTCATCTTCACGATAGGGTATATCCGAATTAAAAAAAATAATATGAGGATGATAATTATGAATATCTTGTATATCCTTTTCATACATAATATCCGATTCTTGTATATGATTAAACTTTTCATTCTTAACATTATTTTTTGAAGTATATAAAGGTATAATTCGGACATTCCATCCAATATTCTTAAAAAATATGTACATTGAACATATAAATTGATTCCCTCCTCCCCAGTTTAATGAAGGGGTTATTAATAAAACCTTATATGATTCTTCTATATAACAAGAAGGAATATTAACTAAAGGTGTATTTTCAATATTATCATTATCTGATAAATGATTTAATAGATTATAATCATTCTTATCTCTAGAATCTAAAAAAGAACTTCTCCCCATAAACTCATCCATAGATGTTCTCTTTAGTTCATAAAATACTGGATATATATAACGATACTTTAAATCTACTTTTGTTAAATATGGTTCTGTATATTCACATAAATATCCATCATACCATTTAAATTCATTTTTTAAAGAAAATACCCTAAACTCATCATAATAAGATTGTATATTTATATAATATTCATTATTCTCAAATAAGGTTTTCCCTGAAAACCATAAAGCGAATAAGTCAGACCGTGTTCGAAGTTGATATAATTCAACCATCTCTTTGAAATTATTTTGAATACAAATAAAATCTGCATCCCATTTAATAACATTATAACGTGTCGCTTTATATAAACACCAATTATAAAAATGAGCGAGTGTATTCTTATGTGAATGTTCTATTGCCCATTGATGTTCTTTTCCCGCTTTGGAGACAGGTATAGAATATTGATATACTTTTAAAATTGTTGGATATATTGTTTCATACATTTGTGCAATATATAATGTATTATCTGTACTTCCATTATCTACAAATATTATTTCATCTACTAAGTCAATAACACTTTCTATACATTGTTTTATGTTTAATTCTTCATTTTTCGCACGTATAATAAGTGATATTCCAGGTTTTAATTCATTTTTAAATTGTAAATCATATAATACTTCATGAATGTATTCAACTTTATTCTTATTCCCATACGAAAAGTTCATAATATTTTCTTTTGTATATTCAAACTCTTCTTCGAATGTGTAAAAATATTTAAATGTATCGATTGAATAAATACGAGATGCATAATGTAATTTATAAAATGTAATTATGATTTCCTTTTCGGATTGTGTGGAGATATCCGCATGAAAATCCACATGAACATCCGCATGAACATCCGCATGAACATCTGCATGAACATCCGCATGAACATCCACATGAACATCTGCATGAACATCCACATTAAATTTTAAATATATATCCATATCAAAATCTGGAAAATTTGAATAAAAAGTAGATACATTATATATACAATTCTCTTTATTATTTGTTTCATAATATAATATAACATCCTCCCTTTCCATCTCTTCCATCTTTTGGAATGTTTGATATATCTCAATATCAAAATTATCCTTATTTACTTTTACATAGGTTTCTATATCATATATAAGATTTGGATATTGATATACTAAGTCATCAAAATGAAATAGTAATGTATCATATGAATATGATGCACATAACTCTTTTTGAAAATAATAAAATAACTTTTTATGAAATGTTGGATATTTCAACATGACATCTTTATTATACAATTCTTTTCGAAATGGAGAATATAATGTATATTCAAAATCTTTAAATTCATTCAATAAATATTGTACATACATATCCCATTTTTCTTTATTAAAAATAAAATATACTAATTGATATAATAAAAATTCATTTTCAAATAAAGTAATTGGATTCTCAATATATAGTAAATACGATAATTTAAGGTCTTCTTTCTCATATTTTCTATTTTGTTGAAGAATCTCAATAAAACCATCAATCGATAAGTCAACTACAAATTTCATAATAAAATCATTATTCTTTAATAAAAGACTTCGTAAATCATAATATGAAAATATATGACTTACCACTGAATCTTTATCTGATGTTTCGTAGTTAATAATAGATTCATTTATGGATTTAAAATCCCATTGATAATATGGAAAATATTGAATATCAATGTGTGGATATTTATTTTCAAAAGATTTTATAGAATATACTCTATTTTCATTTTGATTTAAATACCAATATTTTACATATTCAACATCAGAATTAAAATTTAAATCTGAATTACACTTTTTATATAAGTATAAATCAAAATGGGAATACATAGATAAAAAATGTTTTAATGAATAATAAAAAGAATTATATTTTTTATTTAATATTGAAACTATATCTTCTATAGGAGTTCCATAAGATATATCTTCTTTATAAAATTCATAAATGAATAATAAACACATTTCTTTTTTATATTTTTCAAATAAGTGATATGTTTCTTTTTCATATTCATTTAATAAATGATACTGAACTAATATATTAATCTCATCTATTTCATCATTTTCATTTATTTTTAAATATGATATGTAATTTTTAATATTAAAATGATTATATTTTTTATAAAATTCTTGAATATTTGAAATTAATATATTTTTATATCCAATCTGATGATAATGAATTAATGTATCAAAAACATTCATATTTACAAGTGATGGATTCATTCTTTTATAAATATCAATATCAAAATCTGGATATAATATGAAAAAATCTTTATGTGATAAAATAATCGTTTCTTTATTTTTTTTAATATACTCTATACATTCCAAACGTTTCATATTTTTTAAATAGGGTTGGAATAAATATCCTATACGTAAATCCATATCAATACTATATAAATATTATTTATGAAAAAGTCGTATTTTATAAGTTATTGGTATGGTAAATAATTTAATATATATATACTCTTGGATAAGGTGGATTCAATGGTTCCAATGGATTCAACGAGTTATCTATACTACGAGTTCTTACATAATATGTTATATAAGGACTCATTACCATTTTATATTTCTTATATTCTAAATATTTTAAGAAAATATAATCTTCAAATGGGTCATTTATAAATGATACTTCTTCTTTCATTAAAAAACAAAAACTAATACCCATCTGTTTTTTAGTTATTTTTCTTATAAAAGGGGATGGCAATATAACTCCATTTGTAAATTGCATTCTGAAAAGGATAAGTTCTAGAGATGGTTTTAATTCCAATTCCTTATAGAAAAATTCAACATAATGTGGAGATAAAGTATCATCATCATCCAAAAATCCAATCCATTGAGGTTCTTTATTATTTTTCTGAATATATTTTAATCCTTCATTTCTTACCTTTCCCGCACAATTCCTTTTTTCTATAAGAGATAACTCTCCATATGATTCAGATTGGAGTATTATAAATCTAGAATCTATTATTTTGTATATAGAATCGCTTAATTGAGTGTGATCAAGTATGATAATGCATTTCCAATTTGGTATAGTTTGTAAAAGTAAAGAATGTATAGAATCATATATACTATCTCTTCCTATAGTGGGTATAATAAATGTAATTGTTGGATTCATTGGATTCATTGGATTCATTGGATTCATTGCATTCATTGTATAAAATAAATATTTTAAATTTAACAATATATCTAAAAATATAATAATCCTTAATCATTTATATATATTTCATTTATAAAACGATGTAAGGAATCAATGGTGATTTATCTTGAATATTAGATAAATAATTACGAATTAAATATTCATTCGTATAAAATAATAATAATAATATATTATGATTATATATAAATGAAGAATTTACTAGTTACGGGTGGATGTGGCTTTATTGGTTCAAATTTCATTAATTATTTTTATGATAGACATCCAGATGTTCATATTATTAATATTGATGCTATGTATTATTGTGCACGAAAAGAGAATGTAAGAGAGGATATTCGTAATTCGGATCGTTATACTTTAGTAGTTGGTAATCTATGCTCTTTAGATCTAGTAAATCATATTTTAACAACCTATCATATTGATACGGTCATTCATTTTGCTGCTCAATCTCATGTTCAAAACTCTTTTAATGATTCTTTGACTTATACTATGGATAACATTGTCGCAACTCATACATTATTAGAATGTTGTCATCGATACAAGAAAATTGATAAATTCATTCATATCTCAACGGATGAAGTCTATGGAGAATCTCTTTTTACAGATGAAACAAAGAAAAATGAACAATCTCTTTTATGTCCAAGTAATGCATACAGTAGTTCTAAAGCGAGTTGTGAAATGTTATGTCATGCATATCAATGTTCATTTAAGTTCCCTATTATTATTACTCGTAGTAATAATATCTATGGACCCAATCAATACAAAGAAAAGTTAATTCCTTTATTTATTGATTTATTACAGAATAATAAAAAGGTAACGATTCAAGGAGATGGTTCAAATCTTCGTTCTTTTTTACATGTATCTGATGTTGTTACCGCATTTGAAATTATTTTAGAACATGGAAAGATTGGAGAAATTTATAATATTGGTGCCGAGAAGGAATATTCAGTTTTAGAAGTATCGAAACTTCTTATTGGACTTATTAAAGAAACAAATAATTATGATAATTGGATTGAATATATTGAAGATAGACCATTCAACGATAAAAGATATTTTATTAGTAATGATAAAATTAAAAGTTTAGGATGGGAAATTAAAAAAGAATTCATTGAAGGTATTCAAGAATTATTGAGATAAATAATTATGATAAACAATTTATCTAAATCATATTAAAATTATTATTATAGAATAATAAATTATAATTATAAAAAGTTATAAAAAGTTATATAGATTCATATAAATAAGAATAACATTTATATCAATCTATAATAAAATATAGGATACTCAGTTCAACTACTGTAAATAGTATATTTCCTTCATTAATTTCGCATATAGTGATGAATTTCCAATAAACCATTCAAAATTACTTATTTCTTCCAGATATTTTTTACTTTTTGTATTCCACCAATGAAGAGTAATAAGAGAGGGTTCAATATTTTGATGGGGTGTTTCAAATATATGATTGATATTTGTATATAGAGGATAATAAAATGCTTCTTTCGGTAATATACATAAATCGATTTTATCTTTTAATAAATCTGTAATGGTAGACATTAAATGAATAGATGCTTCACACCATCCATCTGTTTTAAAATAGGTGGGATAGTAATCCATCCATGTTAGAAGATAAATCGATTTCGGTTTAGACATTAAAATTGCATTTCCATAGAATGTTTTCTCATTTTGAACTTCTTGAATACCTATCACAAAATCATGTTTTAAATATTT
>Ga0209189_1000960_pt1 | contig 22377 bp, 35 predicted proteins | sample C_130820_EF_Meta_FD_187308 | JGI IMG/M metagenome (GOLD analysis project Ga0209189, IMG submission 187308) | Freshwater microbial communities from Lake Croche, Canada to study carbon cycling - C_130820_EF_MetaG (SPAdes) (version 3) | ecosystem: Environmental > Aquatic > Freshwater > Lake... | reverse complement strand
TATCTCCCATACCGCGTGAGGCCATCATGGTTTAACAGGCTTTGCCGCCCATGTTCATCTTCTTGGTCATGCCACCCTTTTTCATACCTAAAGGAGTGCTACCAGACATTTTAATCATGGTGCCTTTGGTTTTGCCTTTAGTAGCAACACCGTCTTTGCTAGGAGCCGCAGTCTTTACTGAGCCCATTTTGGCTTCGGTCATTCCACCACCAGCCATTTTACTCATACCTTTTTTCTTAGCCATCATTGCCATGAAGCCGGGGTTCATTTTAGAAGCCATAGTATCACCACCTTTTGAGAATTTTTTGCCTTTATCGGCGTTGCTGAAATCTTGTCCCACGGATTGTGGAACTCCTACCTTCTTTGCAAAAGCTTTGTTATGAGCAATTGCTTCCATAAAATTGTGTTGTTTTTTGCTTGAACTAGGCATCAGGTTTTCTCCAAGCCTTGACCGTATCGGTTTCCCATATACGCAAACACAACCAAACAATAGTCAACAAACCACCAACAAGCCCCACAACAGGGGGAAACCATTCCATGAACCCACCTAGTCCTACGACTACTGCGGCTCCATCAGCCATTACTTTTACATCATGGTTGTCCATTTAGCACTTCCATGCCCGCAGGCTTTTGTTAATTCTTGAATTTGGATCATTTGCAGTTTTGGGGGATGTCAGTTTTGCTTTCATCCCTGACATTCTCGCGCAAAAGGACTTCTTCCTTGATCCGCCCTCGGGTTGGGGAGGCTTTAAATTCATCCCCTCCTTCTTTGCGGATGCCCGACCCTTGGCGTTTAAACCGCCTTTCGGATTCTTCCCTTCTTTGCGTTGCCATGCTGGTGACTTAGCCATAGAACACCGTTGCGGCAATGTTGGTTGGAACGCCACAATAGATGCCGTCGTTGGCCAAAATACCTTCGCCGGGAATAATTACATTAACAGGCACACTGTTAGTAATATCAATTTCCATGAGTATGTTGTAGTAAATACTTACGTTACCGCTCTGTGATCCAGAAGCCACGGTGACTGTAAAAGTAGTTACGCCAGTAACGGTGATTGTATAAGGGCCTGTTGCGGCTCCACCAGAAGTGAAGACTAATAACACTCTATTGCCTGTTGAAAGGCCGTGCCCACCTGATACAGTTACAGTACAAGTTGTAGTTGAAACACTGTATGTTCCGCTAATGCTGACATTGCTAGTGAAAGCCACGTTAGCAGGTGTACCAGAAACGGTATTGGATACCACAGCACCTTTAAGACGGGTACGCCCGGCAAAAACTAAGCCGGATGTACCTATCATAATATGCTGGGATTTTACGTCGGTTTGCATTCCCATAGGATGCTCCTAATTAGACAGATGCTGGGTTAGCAACGCCATCTGAACCACGGACTGTGTACACACAAGTTACGCTTGCTGCACCGCCAGAAGCAGTACCTGCACAAGCATAAGTTACTGTAACGATTGCATCAGTTGAACCTACGTTCTCAAAAGAAGCAATGCTTGCGTCAGTAATGGTAAATGTTGCACGGCCTACAGACAAAGGCGTAGTGGTAGCACCACCAACAGTACCCAAAGTTGTAGAACCAATTTTTACAGTGATTGTGTTACCAGTAGTACCAGCATAAGCGGTGGTAATGTTCACAATAAAGTTTTGAATCATTGCGCCAGCAGGGAGAACAAACAATGTAGTAGCGGTTGTATCGCTAACAGTTGTTGCGCCTGTTTGTGTAACAGTCGTTGCGCCCATGTTGCGGATAGTACCAGCAGTAGTACCAGTAGTGTTCTTGACAGTGCCCAATAACCAAGGGCCTAGGTGAGTTGCGAATCCCATGAGGATCTCCTTACATACAAGTTAAGTGTATCAATTGGTATGTCATCAGCCGGGACTGTTTGATACACCGGAAAGCCCGGAATAGTTATAATATACACGGCTTTTAAAATTTGTCAAGGATATTTATGCCATACAAAGACCCGGCTGTAGCAAAAGCCAAGCACAAAGAATATTCTAAAAAACATTACGAAAAACGTAAAGCCGAAGGCAATAATAAGGTAAAGAAATCCAACCAAGATAAAAAGAAATTATGGCGAGAGTTCAAAGATAGTGTGTCTTGTTCCAAATGCGGTTTTAAACACCCCGCCGCAATGGACTTCCATCACGTTGACCCAGCAACAAAAATAAAAGGTGTCCACGAATGGGCGCGTAAAGGGTCTTATAAAAAAGCATTTGAAGAAGTCAAAAAGTGTGTTGTGCTTTGTTCCAACTGTCACCGTATCCTGCACTACGATTTACACAAAGCCAAAAAGAAAAAGGAGGCCGAAGCCTCCTTGGATCACTCTTCTTCAGCTTCGTCTTCAGACTCTTCGTCCTCGTACTCAACCCACTCTTCGTTCTCGTCATCAAACCAAAACCAAGCTTCAAGTTCTGTGTCAAATGTCCAAGCGTAGCCTTCTTCATCAAACTCGATGTCGTCAATGTCAACGCCACCAATCTCATCTACCTCTTCTACCTCTTCCCCCTCGTCATTTACCTCATCGCTAATCTCAATGTTTGAGTTATAAATGTTAAGCAATCTAGTGATTGCGGCTAAATTTGAGGACGTAAAGCTAATGATTGTGTCATTAATGTCAGATTCAATACTAAATGTAAACATGTTTTGCTCCAAAAGTTAATTAAAATTTCATGCAGTTTTGTGGCTGCAATTCAATCTTACTGAAGATTTGTGACAAATCAAGACATAAAAAAGGGGGCCGAAGCCCCCTAATCTTAGTACTATATTACTAATTAAGCTGAACCGGGTGAACCCCAGATTCCCAATGGGTCAGACCAACCAAAGGAATAACGCTCACGAGCCTTGTAACGTACGTTACCAGTATCGAAGTCGCCGTCCATTGAATTGACAAGAGCCATACGCTCAAAGTGCTTCAAGCCGTTAGGTACGTCAGTTGTCAAATACCAACCGTTGCTATCGGTCAAGAAGTGATTAACTGTGTAGCCTTCAGGGATTGCACCCATTTGTTTAATGGCGTTGATGTCATTGTCAGTAGTGCCGACGCGGAGTTCGGTATCTAACAGACGTTTTGCAACGAACATTAAAGCTGGGGGAACAATCAACTTACGGGGTTTAGCGGCAATCAAAAGACCGCGCTCGTCCGTCCAAGCAGCGATTTGAATAACGGCGGCTTCCAAAGAAGTCTCGTTCAAATCAACGCCAGTAGACGCAGTGTTAGAGTTTGTACCACCGTTCACCAAAGGATGAGCAGTAGAGAACAAAGCAACACCATCACCACCGGGGTAAGCAGAGCTGAAACCGTTGTTAATAACGGAAGCAGCCTTAACTTGCTTGGTGTAAGCCATAGCACGGGCCAAAGCTTTTGTATAACGTGCAGACAAAGAGTCATACAAGTTATCTTCTACAGCTTCTTCAGTGATGGAGAAGCCTAAAGCGATGGTCTCGTGGTTATAGCGAGCCGTGAAAGCTTCTTGCGCATTGTCATAAGCAATTGCAGAACCCTCATTTTTAACTGGAGCAGCGGAGAAACCAGCAAGCTTGGTCTCTTCTTCAAAAGAACGCTCAGACTTTTCAGTCTCATACAATTCTTTGTGCTCTTCGCCGTAACGTGCATACTCCAAACCGAACAATGCGTTCAAGCCTGGGAGCAGCTCTTTCAATAGTTGTGCGCGGGAAATAGCCATGATTTAAGCTCCTTATGCTACGTAATAGCGATGTACGCCGAAGTTGAATTTAACCAACACTTCGGGGGTTACGACCAATACAACAGTACCAGTAACTGCGGTTGTTACCGAAGTAATGGTAAGAGTTGTACTACCTGTGGTTGATACAGTAGATGCTGAACTCAAGGTTGAACCTGTGAACTGCAACTGACCGTTTACCAAGTTGAACACATCTGTGCCGATTGGTAAGAAAGTACCTACTGCCAAACCTGAGACAACAACAGAAGTTGCTGAAGCAGCGCCACCAGACACATATGTGCTTGAATAGCTAACTTGCGTATCAGGAACCAAGTTCAATACACGGAAGCCACCACCAGAAGTTGTAGCAGATGCGCCAACAACGGACAGTTGACTGTTACCACTCGTAGCAGAACCTGTTTGTGTACCGCCAGCCATGTTGACACCAACGAGGATTGAAGATGCTGAACCGATAGTTGTACCACCAGCAGTTGTAGTAACTGCCATGCGCATAACTTGGTCAGGATCGTCACCGATGATTGCAGTAATGTCGCCAGCAGTTACGCTACCGGGATAATACTGTGAGTATTGACGTTGCTTAGTTGTAGGATTTGTGTAATAACAACCCAAGAAAACACCAACCGTTGTATTGGTAGTGCTAACTGCATAAGTTGCTAAAACAACATAACCAGCAGACAAAGTAACGAGATCACCGTAATACAGAGCGGTGCCGTAGTTGTACTGAATTGGCAAATTTCTTGTCGATCCAGCAAAAACTTGGCCACCGATCAGGTTTACGGGCTTTGCGCCGTAAGGGGCTGAGACAGTTGGATAAGCCATTTAAGACTCCTATAAAAAGTTATTTAGAACCAGAACCAAATCCAGCTCCGCGACTGACTGTCGACTTGCGGTCGGAGAACAGCGGCATCCTTGGATCATTGTTTCGCATAAAGTGATTGTCAACTGAGTCCATCTGATCTTGCGCTTGTTTGTTGAAGTAATCATCACGGGCTTTGGCTTGTTCAGCGGGTTGTTTGCATAACATCAACCCACCAATCTCCACATTACCTGTCTTTTCATTCGCCTCAAGCATAAGCTCTGGATGGTCTACTGCCTTCACTGGCACCCAGCCATCGCGCATCTTACGAGACACATTGGTTGGATCGGCTTGTCCCATGATATGCGTTGCTATCCAGCGATAGACATATCCGGGTTCCGGTGTTGGATCGGGCAGTGTGCTCGATGGTGTATACACGTAACGAGCGGTTTTTTCGCGTGAAGCGATATCACGATTTTGTCTGTTATCAGCCATTTTGAGCCTCCAATTTAGCTACTTGTGCAGCGTATTGCTGCGGGGTTAATCCAAACTTCTTTGCCAACGCAACTTGCGTGGTAGTTAGTTTGACCTTTCCTGCGGACGTAGAACGACCAGCAGGCGCAACAACAGTTGAGGGCCGTCTATTGACTTCAGCAGATTTTCTGTCTTCAGAACCACCGAATACTTCAGGGAACTTTGACTTTATGCGAGCATCAATTTGCTCGAAATACTCATCGTTGCGTGGGTCTATGCCCCCGTTGACTAGTTTTTGATGCAGTCCTAGTGCGTAACTGGTAATTTCTTCAAACCCCGATGCACCAAACCACTGGTTTTTTGCCTGCCAGCGCAGTGACTTTTCGTCTGGTTGAACCTTTTCAGGTTGGGTATACTGCGTTTGTACCTCATTCCTTTCCTCTTGTAAAGGGGGTACACGGTAATTTTTTACAGTTTCTAGTTGCATTTTAGCATCAGTCAGTGCTTCTTGCGCAACAATGATAGCGTCTGTGTCAAATGCCTCTTGTGCTTCCTTATACTGTTTGCGAGCCAACGTAAGGTTTGCCTCCGCCTTTTCCTTAGCGGAATGGACAAACGCTTCCTGCCCCACGTTAACGCTCTTTTTGAGACTTTTATTCTCGTTTATCAGTTGTTGTGCAAGACGCTCAAGTTCTTGTCGCTCACGTTCCACCGAGTCTGCCCTGCGGCGTTCATCGTGCCTAGCGTGTGTAAGTTCTTTAATGCGGTTCTTTACCTTATCAGAGTAACTTTCAATTTCTTCATCGGTTGGGTCTTCAACTTCTTTGTTTAAAGGCCAACGGCCACGATCTTGTTCAGGTGTGTCGTCAATGATTTCAATATCAACTTCTCGGTCATCAACCTCAATGTCAATCTTTTTATCATCAATTTCATCGGGAAACTTAAATTTATCGTTCATGATTTTTCCTTACGCGCGGGTAATCCCACGAGGGTCTTGCACAACACATTCAACTTGGTCATCATTGATTACTCTGAATTCCTTGCCAAATATTTTTAATCGCGTACCTGTATACGTACGTACCACCACAAAATCCCCCTGTTTGCACCAAGGCCCGCTGGGAAATTTAGCCGTGTCTTTGTATGCGTCTGGGCCTAATGCCATTACAAACAAAGTGGTTGTACCCATCTGTTCTTGTTTGGCGTAGTCCATAGGACGCACTAAATCTAAATCAGTGCCGTCTAACTTGTCAGAAATGTCAGGCACGATGCAGAGTATTTTGTACCCTGTTGGGACGGGCAAAGCCGCCGCTTTATCTTCCGCAGGAATGTCCTCATCAGGCGTATCTATGGGAAGAATTTTTTCAGGCAGGCTTACGCCCGGAGGGAGTATTAAATTACTCATTAGCTTTTTCAACTTTCTCAAGCAGGTCAAGGATGTAACGCTCTGCGATGGCTAGACCTGAAATAACACCACAGAGTTTTTGATATTCATCGAAAGTGCGACATTGACCGCCAGCGATATCATCGCAATAGTTGTTCATGTCGGTGCGTATTTGTTCGCGCAATACGCGTGCGAAGTCTTGGATCATTCTTTAGGTTTCTCCTCGTTTCGTTTAAAGGTTTGAAGATGTTGCATCATGGCTTGCTTTCTTTGCAAGTCCATTTGCTCTTTACTCTTAGCCATATCCATACCAGCTTTTAATCCAACTTGCTGTTCTTGATTTGCTAATTTGTGTTTGTCACTTTCTATTTGAGCGCCAACTTTCATGGCGTTAAGTTGTGTGGTGTCTTGGATTTTTTCTCTTTCCATAGCCAGTTTAGCCATTGCAAGTTTTGCATCCGTATTTGCTTTTTGTCCTTTTATTTGAACTTCTGCTTGGCGGATAGCCAACTCTTGTTGCTGCATTTGAAGTACGGGGTCTTGCGCAGCTTGCTGAGCCTGCATCTGTGCGGCTTGTGCTTGGTCTTGTTGAAGAACTTGATTGGATGCTTGAGCCATCATTGTTGACAACGCCAACTCCAACTGTGGAGGCAGTTTCTCGTCTTCAGGAGGCATGGGCATACCCAACTGTTGTTCCACTTTTTGGCGATACAAATACCCAGCGTGTTCTGCCATGTGTGCCTGCATAGCTGCCATCATTTGTTGCGCCATTGGGTTTTGACCAACGATTTGCATAATCATTGGGTTTTGTATTAAGGACATATGTACGCTGATATGCGCTTGGTGGTCTTGATACATAAACGCTTTTAAAGGCTTACCTTTGAGTACCGCTTGGTTTTCGCTGATTGGGTCGGTTGGCTTTTGGTCATCAGGCAAGGGCACTAGCTTCTCAGCGTTTTTAATACCCAACACGTCCAACATTGACCTGTGTAACTGGGGCAAGTCATAAATTTGAGGAGCCATCTGCGCCATCTGGATCACGGCCTGATACTGCACCACGCGTTGACTCATTGTTGCGGCGTTTGGATCGCTTACAGGAATGACGTCAACCAAGTCGTAGTCTTCCTTCTTGGCTTTCTTTGAACCGTACTCAGGCTCATACGTGTAGGAAGTATCCGTGTAATCCCGTATAAGGTTCTTGAGAAGCTTTAACTCTTGCTTCAAAGCAAAATGCACACGCGCTTGGACTGCGGTCAATACTTTAAGCTGGCGTTCGAGAAGAGCAAGCGTTGTTCCCACAGGTGCTTGGCTAGACATGTCACTGATGTTCATGTCCGCTGTTGCAGCAAAACGACGCCCTTCGTCAACGATCTGGTTCATCAAATTGAACAGTACGTTGCTAGGCTCTTTGTAAGGTAACGGTAAGATTGAATCTCTAATGTTGCCAGAGGCAACGTCTACGTCTCGGAACTCGCCCGGAGCAATTGGTGTGTCATCACCCTTGATGCGTAGTCCTCTGGACTTAAGGCCTCCCGGTAAATTGGATAAAGTTCCCGCGTCCACCAGTTGTCGCATGATGCTTGTGGCGGATTTGGCAAAACCCCCGATGAGATGGAATAAACCAAACCCGTACGCGCCAAAGCCGGGGATGTATTGGTAGTGGACAAAGTGTTGTCGTTTGAGTTTAAGGTCGTCGCCTTCTTCCCAGTTCCGTCTAATAGATAAGATTTCATTTGATCCTTTGATTAAAGTCACCACATACGGCAAGCCAATACCCGTTTCTTCTCCGTCTTCGTCTACATCTTTGTAGCCTTCCAAGTCCAAATCAACGTGGCACTCATACAAAGTGTAGCGATCATCATTCAAGTCACTAAAGCCCGTCTCTTTGTCTTTGGCTTGCTTAATATCGTTCTTTTCTTTAGAAGGTTCTGCCAACTCAATGTCGAGATAAAACCCTGCTTGCTGAAGTTTAAGAATCTCATTCTTTGTCTTGCGCATCACATGCGTCACACGGTAGCAAGTATCCATATCTGTAGCGCCATAGGGGAGAAGCATGTCTTCCGCAGGCACAAACACGCTGACTTGACGGCCAAGGCCGGGGTCGTAATAGACTTTTTTGAACGCAGAACCCGTGGCTGGGAGACTCCACAACATGCGCTCGTGCTCTGGACGGAACTCTTTCATGGTCTCCGTCAACTCATAGTTCATGTCGTTCTCGACATTCGTAGCTTTTTCTTTTAACTCTGGCGTCTCTTTACCCAGTAGTTTGGTACGTACTGGCCCCTGTGCAGGGAATGTTTCTGTGATGGTCTCGGCCTGAAAGCGTACAACTGCTTCCGTAATCATAGGATGGAACACTCCACACGCACCGTCCCAAGGCTCTGTCCGGTTCTCTATCTGGAGTCCCAACAGTTTTAGTCCTTCTGTATAGGCTTTCTCCCATTCTTTACGGGAACCGCGGTCTTGGTCAATGTCGCTGTCCAAATCTCCTGCCAAGCTAGCCAAAGCGCCTTCGTCCATGTACTCGGCCAAGTTGTCACTAAAGCCTTCTTCGCCATCTTCTCCTTGCATTACGGAGATTTCCATGTCTCCTGCTTTAATATTTACCTCTTCAGGATCAACAATCTCAATCTCTAGCGGAGCCTCATCTTGCGCTAGAGCATCTATGCCTTGGGGTGCTTGGTATATTGCTTTATCAAAATTACTTGTTGCCATGATTGTCCTTAATAGTATGCAGCTTGACGTCTACGAAAGATGGACGGCTCGTCCTTTTCATCAGAGTCTAGCGAAATAAAGCCGCCTTGCCTATAGCGAAGCAGCGCTTGAGAGGTCGTATCCACAAAGTCATCGTGTTCTCCCACAGGGAAAGCCGCAACTTCTTCTATCACTTCTCTGGCCCATCTTGTGTCTGGTGCCCAGATTTTTCCTGAGCTAAATAGATCTGCAACGGCGTTAAGCCTAACCATTTTGTCATTACCTCTACTGGGGCTGAACTCTTGCACGGGGATGCCCATGTTGCGAAGCTCTTGTATAAGGGGCGCTCCTGCCGCTTTTTTCTCAACAATGAACGCATCAGGTTCCCACTCCTTGTAATGTTTCAACGCCACTTGTTTTAATTCAGGAAATGCCATTCTATCCTTGAACGCATCAAGGAGTATGACTTGTGGGCTGTCGCCTTCTTCTTCGTTGTAGAAAACCCCCCACGTTGTACATGCGCTGTAGTCAGAGTTGTTCTTTGTTTCAAACGCTGTATCCCAAGACTGTATAACGTACTCACATTGGGGCGGCTCATCTGCCGTCCAGATGCGCCAATGCTTTCTAGAAATAATGGCACTGTTGTCTGATGTGGGTTGTTGCATGTACTGCGCGTTCCAGTACTTTGGATCTAAAGATGCTTTTGTTTTCTCCAACGCTTCAATTGGCCACTGCTCTGGCCATAGGGATTTACCCGAAGGTAGTATGGCAGGCAACTCTACAATCTCCCAAGGCTCAGCTTCAGGGTTTTTTGTTTGGTAATCTAAAAGCTTACCCGTTAGATCTAAAAGCGACCACCGCGTCATAATCACAATAATCGCCCCACCCGGCATCAGACGTTGCAACGGGCCCGTTTGAAACCAAGACCACGCCGTATCAAATGCCAGTCGGGAGTTGGTTTTTACATCCTGCTCGCTATGTGGATCGTCAATAACAAACAAGTCAGCGCCTCGACCAGCCAAAGCCCCGCCAACACCCGCGGCATAATATTGCCCTCCTGCCGAAGTGCTCCACTTACCAGCAGCCTTTTGATCCTCCGCAATCTGTGTGCTAGGGAAAATTTCATTGTATTCCTCAGATTCAATTAAGTTACGAACCCTGCGTCCAAAGTCTTCTGAGAGTCCAGCGGTGTGGGTTCCCATGATGATCTTCTTCTCAGGAAATTTTCCAAGGAAGTATGCAGGGAACAAATAAGACGAAAACTCAGATTTGCCATGACGCGGTGCAATATTTATTATCACGCGCTTCTTTGTCCCGCTGATGACATCTTCAAATATCTTGGCTAGCTTTCTGTGATGGGGGCCCGTTTTAAAACCCGGATAGACCGATTTAGCAAATCCTAAAATACTGTTTTGAGAAGCAATAAGGCTGGCTCGTTTTTCTTGAACATCAATGTCTTGGAGCAATTCCAGCTTTTCCTCCTTGGACATGCGCGGGAGGTTTTGAGTGATGAGCTTGGCCTCAAGCGGCGTCAGGCTCGTGATCTTGCTCAAGTCCATGCGGTTCCAAGTCTGTTATTTCTTCGTTATTAGCTAATACGTCTACTACATCCATCAGGCGATTGAGCTTGTCTTTGATGCGGCTGTCCAACTCATCGTCAGACATCTCAGTCTTTTTAACCTCAATCTTATCTGTAAAGAGCCCAATCTCTGTAACCTTACCCAGTAGCGCCAAGGCTTTCAGCCTGATGTTAGCGCTGGGGTTCTCGACCTCTTCAAGTATCTTGGCCACCGCATAACCTCTAAGTTCCTTGGCTTGCTGTACAAATTCCCAGTCGTATGCGGTCAGCATACCTACGAGGTGCTGGACGGCTGCGGGGGTTTTTACTTCAGCGAGTGCTGTGTGGGTGGCGGGTGCGGGTGCAGCAGAGACGATGTTGGCAAAGGTCTTGCGTGCGGCTTGTGTTTCTAATTCTGTGATTTGGGCTGTCTCATCTACAGCGCCTAAGTCTTTTAACCAATCTACTGTGGCTATCTTGGCGTCCAGAGTTTGTGCGGGGGTGGCTTTTTCAAGCGACACGAATCCCTGTGAGTGGTCACTCACTTCTGGTTCAAACTCTAAAAGATGATCTAACATATGCGTAGGCCCTTGCAACCTCGTTTTGTGTAGTATATACTACGAACCTGTAGATGCGCAAGCAGTTGCCGTTTACTTTTCTCCTCTTTGGACATGTGAGTCCTTTTGCCCCGCTCAAGTAGCGGGGCTTTTTTTTGTGTTGGCGCTCCCATAAAGCAGGGTCGGGGGAACAACACTCTTTAATATCTTCTCCCACGGAGCTAAACCGTTTCGCCAACACCCCCAGTATATACCAAGTCAAGCGTTAGACAAGGTGTTTTTTAAATTTTTTATAAAATTTGTGGGGGGTATTGTTTGTCAGAAACTCATACGTTTTTTTTAAAATGTGTTTAATTTGGTTAGTTAGATATAAAGTATTACAGAAATACTCAGGATGGTTATGGAACAGTGTTCATGGCAGCATGGCTACGGCATTCTTTATTTGGGGGGTGGGGGTATAGTGGGGTCAAAAGTTCTCGATTTTCGGGGCGGAATAAGCCTTTTGTACCCCAAATTACATAGGCTCAACCCCTTTTAGAACCCCTCATGTGCATAATAGAGTTACCTTGAGAATGGTTCTCAGGGACAAACCTTATGGAGCTATCAAAATGACTATCAACAAAACCAAAGTGTTCGCCATCTTCCAAGACGCTGACAACTCCCAAGCATCATTCGCAACCCGTCTATTCGAGGAGGGTATTTTTGACAAGACCCAAGCGATACCCTTGGTGATCGAGTTCGTGGAGGGCAAGTACGAGGGGGCAAAGGCGTACAAGGGTCAACGGGGCATGATGTTTACGAAGGACACGGCTGAATACTGGGCGATGAAGCGTATTCTCTCGAACTGCTTTGAGACCGTGGCCAAACCCAAGGCGAACACACAAAACAAAAAAGATCCGATTGATGCTTTGCTCGCCAAGATCAAAGCGTTGCCCAAGGCCGACCAAAAACGCATTAAAAATGCAATCTAAACTCGGGAGCATCGTGCTCCCGAGTTTTTCCCGAGAGCGCAGGGACAGAGTCTTTGCGCTGTTTCATTCTTTGTCTAACCTAGGAACTTTAATCATGAAATTCGCATTCATTCCAAAAGCCCAATACAAAATCGGGCAAATCATTACCGTGCACGGCAAACCCATGCGTGTTGAAAGCTACACCCACACGGGCAAAAATGTAACTGTACACACCCTAGAAGGTGCGCCCCGATTCGAGCGCATTGTATGCGTATGCACCGATGCCACACCCATTGAAGCCATTACCCAAGGAAAATAAATCATGAAAATCAATTTTGAACACACCGATACCTTTGGCGGAGAATCCAACTACTCATGGGTGCGCCGTCACACACTCGAACTACCCAACACGACATCCGACCTTGCGTTGGTGCGAAAAGCAAAGGCATGGGCAGACCTTACGGGTTTGCGTTGCCGTGTTGAAAAACATGGTGAAATGATCGCCATTTATCCCCGTGGCATTTGCCATGTTGTCTTTGTAACTTTTGGAGAATAAACCATGTACAAAATCACATTCCTCCTACGCATACACAACGACTACCATGAGCGCCGAGTCATCGACTGTACCGCCAAACAAATCCAAGCCACGCTCACACGACTGTCAAAGAACCACAATGTCCGCGACATCTATTGGGACAAAGTTGAAACTCGGGAGCACCTTGCTCCCGAGTTGATAAAATGACAGTAAAAAAACACGACCGAGATTTGGCCAACTATCCACGCATACACGACAACAAAAAAACGGCGTGGATATTGGCGTTCCGAATAACTCTGTCTTATTATTTATCTATTTAAATATAATTATATATATAGGAGCATCTCTATATGTGTGCGTTCTTTTTGGTTCTTGCCTTTGCTTTAAAAGGTTTACCTTATTGCAATTATTAAAATAGATAGATACTTAGGCCTGAAGTGTGGCAAAGCCACTAAAATCAACACATTCGACTGTCTTATTTTTTAGATAGTTGGACAAAGCTCTGGATACCTGATAAAATCATGGACACTTTCAACCCCAAACGGAGATTTTACCCATGCAGTATGCACATTACATGAGCCACACACCCGATGAACTGCACAATGTCCTCAGTAAACGGCGTATGACCGAGTGGGAACGAGACCACATCAAACGCATCGTTGCCGAGCAACAGGCACAGGTCAAGAGTGACAACGCCAAGGCCAAGAAGCTGGCGTTCTATTGGCGCATCTTAAAAGAACCCTTGCTTGTGGAGCGCAAGATCGTGCGCTCCATGTTGATGTACAAGAAAGCCTTTGCCGATGAGCGTAGGATTGAGGCGATCACCGCCTATGCAATTGTCTTGGACAGACTCAAGTCAGACTTCACGCTGAATGAAAAGCACAACAAGATTTTACCCAGTCAAATAATAAAAGAGAAAAATCTTCCCAACGGGGGCATCCATTGGGTCGACTGGGTTCCGCTGAAAGTAAAGAACCGAGTGATGGATTTGTTTGCGGAGATACCACTCAAGGCCAAGGCCAAACAGAAAGAACCGTTCGTGAGGCGCATACCGCCTGAGCTGCACGCTGAACTGAGAGACCGCCTCTATAACCGCACCGAGAAAGAACTCGCCAACGAGGAGCGTGAGCAACTGATTGAACCCACAGACGAGCGTGCCGAGCGCATAGAGAAGATGAAGAAAGCCCTCACGCAACTAGGATACATTGCACCTTATGAACCTTTGCCCCACACATGGCACGCATTGTCAAACGATTAACAAAGAATCTCGGGAGCACCCTGCTCCCCAGTTTGGTGCTTGGAACTGGCTAAGCCGAGCATCACCCGCAAACTAGCCAAAACAAAAGGAACTATCAAAATGAAATCATGCAGAAACTGCGAGAACGCAACACATGACGGGTACTACTCGGTTCGATTGATTTGTCGATTGAACCGCCAAGTGGTAGTGCCTTTCTCTAATAACCTAAGTGAAAACAAAGCAAGCGACACCAACGCCCAAACAATAGCGGCACGATGCAAAGCATACGAACCAGAAGGAGTAAATCAAAATGACAGACGCAGAGAAAATAATTAAACAATTCCAAGAAGAGCGAGACGCCCATGTGCGTGAGGATATCAAGACCGATAACCCTTACATACTGAGTGATCTAAGCCAGTCCCAAGTCGTGCCCCCTGTGGCACAAATTCAATAAACCAAAGGAACTATCAAAATGGAAACAACAGAAAGACTTAACATGGAAACAAACATACACTGCTTACAGCGTGTGCTCAGGAACTCCCGTCCTTGGTATCACCGTGAGTATTACCGCTACCCTTTGCATCAAGTCATCTTCGATGCGCTGAAACACGCCCGTCCTTTGGACTGGCATCAACTGGTGATGGAGCACCCCCATATGTCCGTGACCGAGAACACCAAGATCGCCTACACAAGGGACGACAACGCAGGCAACCAAGACCGCCAAGTCACAACGACCATCGGCAAGTATCTGTCTCGGCATTTTCCTACGCTCAAAGACAACATCATCAGGGACATCTCTGCGCTTTACAGCGCAACGGGTATCAAAATCGTACACACCACGGCCGAGATGATCTACCACTTGAACCGTGGGCCAAAGTCCTGTATGCAAAGCAGTATCTTCAATGTGTCCGAGCACCCCTATACCGCATACGATCCGCAGTATGGATGGGCAATGGTCGTGCGAGAAGAGAACGGTGACACGGTAGGTCGTGCACTTGTGATGATAACGGACGATAACAACAAGTATTTCGTGCGGACTTACCTAAAACCCAAGGAGTCAACGGGCTACTCGCACAGCGACAATGTGATGGAGGCATGGTTGCAAAGCAACGGGTTCGACAAACAAACCAGTTGGGGCGGTGAGAAACTCAGAGCGGTTACCCATTCCGATGGGGGTTATGTCGCACCGTACTTAGACGGGGATGTCAAGCGTGCCGATCTTAAAGGGGAGTATTTCATCATCTGCAATGACGGTGAGTATGCTATGGACGACACGGGGGGTCGCACCCAACAGGAGGATACGGTCACTTGTGAGGACTGCGGTGACAGTTTCCACGAGGATGATGGCTACTGGGTCGGGCATCAGGAAGATGCCCGTGTGTGCAACAGTTGCTGTGAACACAACTACACCTATGCTTACTCACGCCGTGGTTGCGAGTATTACATTCACGCTGACGATGTGGTCACCATTGACGGTGAATGTTACGACACCAACTACCTTGGTGACAACGAGATCATTGAGTTGCGCAACGGTGACTACGCTAGGCTAGAGAATTCGATCTGTATCGATGGCGACTGGTACGAGACCGATGACGAGGACATCTGCTACGCCGAGGACACCGAGGAGTATGCACTCAAGGACGACTGTTGGATGTGTACACACAGCGATAAGTGGTACACCAATGCCATTGAATCTGTAGAGATCAACTGTGAGTTATTTCACCCTGACCATGCACCCGAAACTGAACAAACTAAAGAAAGCGAATAATCATGCACAACAAATCAATCATCCACAAAACCCTTGACCTTGCCCTCTCACTCAAGAGACCGCATAACTCCAAGACCAACACACAGTTCACCGAGTGGTTAGCGCAAGCACTACCCGAGCATCTATGGGACAAAGCGCATCTTGATGCCGTTGGTAATCTCCATGTTGATGCCCGAGTGAACCCAACCAACCGCACGCTATTCGTAGCCCATGTGGACACCGTACACAAAACCGAGGGACACAACAAGATCAAGAAGACCAAGACCCATTGGCACGCTGACGGTGCTCCCCTTGGTGCTGACGATGGTGCAGGTGTGGCCATGCTCATGCACTTGATACATGGGGGTGTTGCTGCTTATTACATCTTCACCCAAGGCGAAGAGTGTGGGGGTATCGGTGCAACTCATATCGCTACACACAACAAAGACTTGCTTGGCTCTTTTGATCGTGCCATTGCGTTCGACCGCCGTGGTATTGAGAGCGTCATCACCCATCAGGGATGGAGTCGTTGTTGTTCCGATGCGTTCGCTGAAGGCCTGTCCGATGCGCTCAATGGTGACGATCGCTTGATGTATCTGCCCGATGACTCAGGTGTGTACACAGATACCGCAGAGTTTGTTGACATCATCCCCGAGTGTACGAACTTGAGCGTAGGTTATTACTCAGAACATACCGACAAAGAATCCCTTGACATCGTGCATTACCAAACGCTTGCATCTCGGGTACTGGAGATCAACTGGGACAGCCTGCCAACCGACCGTGACCCAACAGTCAAAGAAGACAAGTTCTCACGCTATGACTACGCAGGCATAACGGGATGGAGTTCGGGGTATAGCGCCATGTTCAACAAGGGCGAGGAGTATGACCTAGCGGAGTATGTTCGGTATGAGTTAGAGGATGCCCTACGCTCGGCACAGGATGGGGACTACGACTGGCTGTTGGAGATGATGGCCGAGAGTGTGTACCCCGAGGACATGACCCTAGCGGTACGGTTCATTGACAAACGCAAGCTGACCTTTGGTGTGTTGGATGATGCGTTGTATATGTTAGAGACCGCTGACCCTGATGCGGTCATGGCGACTTTGTTTGATGAGGCGTATGCCACGGTGTGAGGGCGAGGACACAACCAGTGTCCTTCTCGGGGACAAACTGTCCCCCAGTTTAAATAAGAACTGTCCATCGCTTGACAATTGAAATCATTTCAAGTACAGTTATTCACATGAAGAAACTTACCAAGAAACAACTAGCACAACAACCCATGACACGGCAAGTTGTGCCTTACGACACAGGCAAAGTCCAAATAGGACTGCGCTACATTCCCCCACCACCCAAGATGGATGCGTTCGATGAGCAAATACAGGAGGGTTTGCTTGGAATACGTTCTTGGAAACACACGTTCCTGAGAGATGCTTTGCTGTATTGCTTGACGATACTAGGCATCACGGGATTTCTTTTACTATGGACTATCGCAAGAGGAGCAATACAAAATGGCTGATATAAAAACAGCGCTCAAAGAAGCGCTCAAAGAGTGGGATACAGATTCAACAACCAAAGAGGAAAAACAAATGGATACAAAACCAGACGCACGCAGTAATATGCCACAGACTTTTAAGATAACCAACAACATCGCACGCATGACATTTGAATACGTGCGAGACAACCCTGGCCTTAAAGCCAAACAAGTGGGGCAACACTTTGCATCTCTTGGGTTCAAACCCCATTCAGCGATAGCTATGATGTCCGCATCGGTGGCAAATGGCATCATGCGTAGGGATGAGAATTCGAGATACTACACAATTGCAAATGAGTACAGGCCACTAAAGAAAATAAAACCCAAAGACACACCAAGCGTAAGCGTCAAAAAACCAAAAGCATTTGCGCCACAACAAGGCATCAAGGCGTTACTTGCTGAGCCTAAACAAGAGACACCCCCACGCATAGTCGAACCTGAACTGACCAACGACTACATACTTTCTAAACTTGATGTAAGGCAAGCCTTGAGTCTGTATCGGGAACTCATTGACATCTTTACAGGTAAACACAATGAAAGAAAATAATGTACACATTCCTGAACATATTAACTTGGTTTCTGATACTCACTGGCATAGTGGGGGTGTCTCTCCTCGTGTGGTTAGTAGTATGGATGATGACAGAGGAGATGGATCGATGATAACGCTAATTTGGAACGGCGAAGAGGGTAAGCTGCAAATCTCAAAAGAGTTTGTGGTTGCCGACAGAATGGTGCAACTTGATGGGCTAGTGGATTGGATGGCTGAGTTGCAAGATTTGTATGAATTTATGTTAGCAGAAAGAAGACAACATGACTGACACGGAACTAGAAGACATACCATGCCCACGCTGTGTGCTTGGTGAACTGGGGCGTGTAGAGAACAGACCATTCCTACACTGTGCTGTATGCGGATACTACGAAAAGATGGAGGACGATGAGTATGACTAAAGATGAAATCATAGAACAGATACAAACAAACGAGTGGTGGCCTTTTGATCGTGTTGATCCTAAAATACTTCAAGAGGTCATGCGTAAAGATAAACAACAAGCAATCGATGAGGTAGGGGAGGCTTTGTTATGACTAAAGATGAAATCATAAAGATGGCTGAAAAAGTCTATGGTAAGTGTGATTGGCATGACTCAGCATTGAGTCATTTAGAACAGTTTGCCAAACTGGTGACAGAGCGTGAGCGTGAGGCGTGTGCGAAGATTGTTGATGTGCAAAACATGGCATCTAAATTTACTTATAAAAAACAACTAGAAACAAAAGATGAGCTTGTGTCGTGTGCTGAATGTGGTGCTGATGGTGGTCATGCACTTTATTGCGTTGCGTGTGCTGAAAAGTTTGTAAAGCGTGAATGGGTAGGACTGACGGATAAAGAAGTAGATGAGTGCTTGCAAGGTTTGCCAACACAGACCATCGATGTTTACGCAAGACGAATCGAAATCAAAATAAAGGAGAAAAACACATGAAAGCATTTCCACACACATATGAAAAAACCCAAGAAGAGGGAAGGGTTGCAACAGTAACTCAGTTTGGCATGGACTTGAGAGATTGGTTCGCCGGTCTTGCCATGCAAGGTATCATTTCAAATGAAGGTTCTTCGCCCGAATTTAGAAACACCGACGCTGAGATCGCATACAAAATGGCAGACGCAATGATGAAAGCGAGGGAACAATGACAGAAGAAGATGAAGAATTCAAGCGCGTCGAGAGAGAATCAGGATGGCGCAAGAGACAGGTGCAAGCGGTCGTTGAAGATGACGACGATATTCAAGACTACAAAAAGCCTTGGAGAGGTTTAACGAAGGAGGAAGTAGAATATTTAAGCCAAAAGTGGAGAATCATTTATGGCAATTGGGTGATTGAATTTGTTGAAGAAATTGAAACTAAACTGAAAGCGAGAAACACATGAAAATTGAAATCGAACACTACAAAGATAACACGGACGGATCATGCACAGTAATACTGAACACTGATGGCGAAGCCAATGAATTCCTAATACGCTACGGTCTCGTGGCTGCTATCGAGGATGCAATTAATAAAGCCAAAGCAGAATACACCCCACGGGAGGATATTTTGCACACAGAATCTAATGACGGACAAGCAACCGCTGATGACATCCAACGTGACATGATGAAGGAAGAGCTTAAAGCCTTGCGTACGCTAGTCGAGGAGCAAGACAAAGCATTGCGACACGCCTTGGAACTCAACACAAGGTTACAGAAAGCGCCACTTTCCGATGATCGTATACACGCACTATACAGACGCACTATGGACTGGCGCCAACTGGCACGGGACGTAGAAAAAGAGCATGGGGTGGGGTGTTAAATGAACGAACAATGGAAAACATGGTTTGCTGAACACCTTGCTCGTGGTACAGCGGAAGATGCGCTTGTGCAAGTAATGCTTGAACGCGGTGTTACTTTAAAGGATGTGATCGAGGAAGTTAAATCCGTGAGAACATCACCAACTTACACGGCTTTTCAAAGACTGTTAAGAGTTCAACGCAAATATGCCGCAACCATGCGTAGTGTGCAGTTGATGTGGCAACAAAATCCAAATTACGAAACAATCGATAGAATTGAAATGCCAACACGCCAAGAATTCTATGAAAAGTATTGGTTACCCATACGCCCTGTCATCATCAAAGATTTTACAAAAAACTGGGATAAAACAGTATGGTCTTTTGAATATATGCGTAACAACTTTGACAACATCGATGTTGAAGTCATGGGAAACCGAGACTCTGAAAAAGATTACGAGTTGCATATGGACAACCACAGACAACCCATCAAACTGCATGACTTGCTGGACTACATCATGACCACGGAAGAATCCAACAATCTATACATTACGGCCAACAACCGATTGATTGAAAGACTACCCAAGTTATACGAAGCTATTGGAGAACTTCCTAACTTTATGAAAAGACCTCCAAATGAAGGCGCAGGGTATTTATGGGTGGGCGCTAAAGGTGCTTACACCACCATGCACCAAGATTTGATGGGGCTAATCAATGTGCAAATTGTAGGAAACAAAAAGTGGCAGATAGTATCGGTGTTGGATACACCAAGGGTGTATAACCATGTCACTATATTTAGTGAACTAAACACCAAAGAAATTGATTTTGACAAGCACCCTTTAATGCAAGATGTAAAAATCATCGAAGTCACAGTCAATGAAGGAGATGCAATCTTTATGCCGTTTTGTTGGTGGCACACAGTAGAAGCACTAAACAAATCTATTTCGCTTTCATTTACAGGTTTAGATTTTCCTAATACATGGGAACCCAGCTTAAATTCGTAAGGAAAAAAATGAACACACATGGAGGACAACGCACAGGAGCGGGGCGCAAGCGAACGCCGATCAACGCACGTAGGATGCACGTACTGCGAGAGCAAGGCAAATCATACCGACAGATTGCCGAAGCGTTTGATGTACCCACGCACATTGTGAGTTATTATTTTAGATATTTAGCACCAAAGGAAAACAATGACAACCACACCTGAAGGTAAGGTAAAAGCAAAAGTAAAAAGAGTGCTTGATACACACAAGGTGTACCACTTCTCACCCCCTGGCATGGGGCTAGGACGCGCGGGGATTCCTGACATCATTGCTTGTTATGATGGACGCTTCATCGGCATTGAGTGCAAGGCAGGCAAAGGGCAGCCAACGCTGTTGCAGTCTCGGGAACTAGGGCGCATCGACATGGCGGGGGGCAAGACATTTGTGCTAAGAGAAACAAACATCAATGAACTAGAGGACTACTTATGCAAGAACACGAATTAGAAGAACACATACGCACCATGACCGAAGCAGAACAAGAAGCCTTTAAAGCGTGCGTCATACGCGTGGCTTTGTGTTTTGGTAAAAGCCCTGTCGGTGCAGTATTGGTCATGCACAATCACCTGTCAGGTGTAGGCGAAGTCTTTCAACTTAACTGCAATGAGATGGAAGCCTTTCAAATTGTAAAAGGTGCGGAACAATATTTTAGTTACATCAACACAAAAGACGCACCACCCAAGGAACAATACAATTGAAACCATACGATCACATACTAACAATAGATTTTGAGACGCGTTGGGACAAGCGAGACTATACGCTATCAAAGATGACCACAGAGGAGTACATCCGTGACAATAGGTTTACCGCGTTCGGAGCTTGTATCCATGAGTATGGAAGCACAGATCCAATTGAATGGTATGGAGGATCAGAACTACCTGAACTCTTTTCAAGTATCAACTGGGGACGAACCGCCGTACTTGCACATAACGCCCAGTTCGATATTGCCATCCTCTCTTGGAGGTACGGGTGCAGACCCGCTTTTATCTTCGACTCCCTATCGATGGCGCGAGCTTTACGCGGCGTGGAGGTTGGAAACTCGTTGGCAAAACTCGCCAGAGACTTCGGACTTCCCGAGAAAGGGACAGCTGTACACTCAACTGATGGAGTTCACGAGTTGGCCGCCGCGCTCGAACGAGACCTCAGTGAATACTGCAAACATGATGTGTTTTTGTGCGAGGAAATATTTAAGAGGCTGGTGGTTGCCTATCCATCCAAGGAACTAAGACTGATCGACATGACGCTCAAGATGTTCACACAACCAACGCTTGAGCTTGACCCCCTAATGCTATCCAATGCTATCGAAGAAGAAAGGACATCTCGTGAAGCACTATTACAAAAACTCGGCGTGGAAGAAGTTGAACTCGCGTCGAACCCAAAGTTTGCTGAACAGCTTATCGCCCTCGGTGTGGTTCCCCCAAAGAAAGTCAGTAAAACTACAGGGAAAGAAACACTTGCGTTGGCTAAGAACGACGCCTTCTTTCAGGCATTACTCAACGGTGAACGTGAAGACGTTGCCCTTCTATGTCAAGCGCGTCTACGGGTTAAATCAACAACAGAACGTACACGAGCACAACGCTTTCTCGATATCAGTCAGCGAGGTAGTTTACCGGTTCCGTTGTCGTATTATGGAGCGAAATCGGGTCGGTGGTCAGCGGCAAAAGGCTCAGCCATCAACATGCAAAACCTCAAGAGAGGTTCATTCCTACGCAAAGCAATTATGGCTCCCGAAGGGCAAAGTCTGGTCGTCGGCGACCTCTCGCAAATTGAACCGCGAGTACTTGCGTGGCTTTCGGATTACGAAGAGATGCTTGACATCTTTCGGTCAGGTGCTGACCCTTATGCCGCGTTCGGTGCGCA
>Ga0209189_1000958_pt1 | contig 22401 bp, 18 predicted proteins | sample C_130820_EF_Meta_FD_187308 | JGI IMG/M metagenome (GOLD analysis project Ga0209189, IMG submission 187308) | Freshwater microbial communities from Lake Croche, Canada to study carbon cycling - C_130820_EF_MetaG (SPAdes) (version 3) | ecosystem: Environmental > Aquatic > Freshwater > Lake... | reverse complement strand
TTCCATTTTGAAACTTTCATCGTATTTACGACGCTTTTTGTTGATACCTGTCTTTTCCATTTGAACACAAAATTAAGAGAGTTTTGTGTGCGGAAAAATTAGACAATCTCATTTGTCAACTCGTTTATTTCGTCTCAGTATTGAAGACCCAACGTAATATTGGTAATAAAAATTAAATCCCAAAAAACATTCTGATTAGTTTTACGCAACAACTAATTTAATAAAGTGGGTTATCAACACTACACTAGGTATTTATGTTTACTCATCTAAAAAATGAGAATAAAAACTCTTCCTTTTGGCACGACTAATCGGTAAATCTAAATCATCATATCCATCTAAATCAATTTTGTTTTCATTAATAGATATTATTTTTTCAATATTTACTATAAAACGTCTATGAACTTTTAAAAACTTATCTGCAGGGAGTTTCTTCATAATATCTCTCAACGCAATTAAGTGCAAAAATGCTTCATTCTTTACATATATTTTTATATAATCGGAATATGATTCTATATAGTCAATATCTTTAATCAAAAATCTTGTTAATGTACCTTTATTCTTTAGTATAAGGGTATCAGTTTTGCCCTTATCTTCATCCATTTTTATAAACTTCTTAACTTTCTGAATTGCGTGTATAAAACGACGATAAATGAATGGTTTTTTTAAATAATCAACCACATTCATTTCGTAAGCCTTCACGGCATAGGCATCATAAGAAGTTGTCATGATTATGTAAGGCATAATAAACAAATCGGAGATAAAGTCCATTCCATTCTTGCCCGGGAGAACAACATCGACAAAAATTAAATCTACTTTTTTTTCACACTTATTGATATATTCCTCAGCTAATTCTACAGAATCAAAAGCACCCAAAACGTTTAATTCATCGCCAAACATTTTGCAATATCTGATTACCGTTTGCTGCGATAAAAAATCATCTTCTATTATAATACAATTCATTTTTTTATGTTTATTACATAATACCTTCAACTAAAATACTCTTATTTATAATGTAAACAGCAATAAGATTACTAAATTTGAAAATTTAAAATGTCTTTATTCCAATAGAGAATAAAACAAAAACAAATTAAAGATCAAAAAAAAATATTCACAAAGATATGTAATTATGAAACACACAAGAAAATATATGAAAATATGTTTGGATAACATACAATATTCACAAAAAACATCATATCTACATATTTAATCTTATTATTTTACTAGTTTAAAGCATATTTATGCAAAAATTGTAAAGATAAACAATTGCACAATTTTGCATCTAATTATAATAAAATAGTCTAGATTTAGCTTTTTACTTGAATTTCAAAAAAAAACTCTCTAAGCTACGAAGCTAATTTGACTTTAAATCAAAATATTTTAAAACAATTCAAATCGAATAGTCTATGAAATGACACCAATTATCTGCGAAAGACACATTTCATGGGACAAAAGGACTATTTACTTCTCCCTATTTTAATCTTTTAAAACGTATTTTACTATTTGCCAAAACTTTACCAAACTGTAAACTAAATTCATTATTATATCCCGTGCAGTTTTATCATGTTGAAAGCAATAGCAAGGTTCGAATTTATAAACATCAACAGATTATTATAGAATGACAGAAACTTATCAAAAAATAAATTAATCAATTTAGCAATTAAAAAATAATAATAGATTTGTTTCGTTTTTTTATTAATTTTCACATTTAACACGAATTATTTAAAGACAAATCAAAATCACTAAAAATTTTTAATTATTTATTGAATAAAGCATAGCGTCATAACATTTTTTTCTCCAAAACCATTATGTTGGAAAGTACTGAGTCAAAAACAAGAAAAAATATTTTAAGTAAAATAAAACAAACTTTTTCAAAGCGGCGAACCGTCGCAGCGACGAACCGTAACTGCGGCTTACTTTCTCGAATACTTCACCTCTTTTCTTGTGACTCAAGACCATATAAATATGGCAATTTGCGATGGTTTTAATAAAATTGTTCTTTATTTGTTGCTACACATACCCTTTCCTTTGGTATTATTCTAAAAGATTATGAGTTTTTACAAATACATTTTCAAACCAAAATTAGGGAAAATGGCAAAATATTTATAAATAATTTACATTTAAAGATTAAAAATGACCACTCACCGATTAAAATTGTACTTTGTTAAAATTAATCGTTAATTGCATCATACAGTAAAAATAAAAGTCAGGGCTGTTTACACAAAAACACCTTTTCATCATTTTTATTTTGGGACTAAATAAAATTAAAAATAGGGAGAATTCTTATTCACCCTATTTTTTTATCCAATACTTTTATTTTATACTTCTATGCAAAATAAAAGAAAGTTTATTCTCTCAAAATAAAAAATACCGCTGTAATATTGACGCTTCATTCAAATTTTCGAACTTATATTTAAGTAGTGTTTTTCAAAAAAGAATAATTCTTGGTAAGAAAACATTCATAGATTTTTCACCACCATTCATACATTTTATAAACAGGAACTGTAACTCTTCAAGAGTTCATAGTCAAACTGTTTAAAATTATTAATTTTACCGAAATATTCAGACTTTAGACAAGAGACATGAGACAATAAATGTAAGACGGCCATAAAACACTCGCTATCAACAAGCTATAGTATTTAAATTTGTTGTTCAATATTGTCATTTTACCTTATCTATTGATAAATAGTTTAATTATTAACGACATTTTTGCTAAAGGCTAAATAACTGTTAATTCTTTTTACCTTACCATACATTTTTCTAAAAATTGACTTTGAACTATTTAAAAAGGAATTTTAATACATTACAAAATTGAAACTGCAAAAAAGCTATCTTAAAACAAAAAAAATTGTTTCATTTCTTTTCCCAGATCATCAATTCGATGAAACATGTAAACAATTGGAAGAAAAAATTACAGACTTATTTTGTGTAATTAATAAAAAAGGAAGAGTTAAATTTATTCCAAACACCTCAATTAGAATATTGGGTTATGAAATAAATATTAAACTACAAAAAATGTTTTTTGAAATGTATGGTTCTTATATTAAAAATCTTTATGTAGAACAAAACAAAACCCATCAAAAAACACCCTATGTAGAATTTCCGATTAAAAATAGCCAAGGGATATATATTTGGTTAAAGTTGAATCTTTTCTTGATTAAGGTAAAAAACGAGGATATAGCCATTATTACTGCAAGTGACGATAGTCAAAAACGAGAAATATTTGAAGATTTCGACGAGCAAAATATTTCTTCAAAAATTTTAGCAGAAAATCTCAGAGTTGGATTTATAATGGCCGATTCTAATGATGATATAGTTTTAATCAACCAAATATGTATAGACACGCTTAGGTTTAAGCTTACCCCAGAGCATTTAATTGGAAAAAACTGTTTTGAATTATTAGAATCGGTTTCAAGCCTGTTAGTTTCACCCGAAGCCATCATAGATTCTACAATCTCAATACTGAATAATAAAACCGAAGTATTAGGCGAAGTTTTTCACCTAATTGATGGCCGAGTCCTCGAAAGAAGTTATTTTCCTTTTAAAAACAGCTATGAATCCGACTTTTGTATTTGGCAAATTGTGGATATAACCACTGCCTATCAAGCACAAGACATAATAAAAGAAAGCGAAAAAAAATATAGAGGAATATTTGAAAATTTAAAATTTGGTGTTGTAGAAGTCGATACTTCAGGATTAATCATATATACTTCGACAAACTTTTGTAAAATGATTGAATATCCTGAACAACAACTGATCGGGCAATGTATCGATAATTTTATTGTATCCGATCATAAGAAAACTAATCTTTCAAAACTATTGGATTTGCCACAAGGGCAGAAACATAGCTACGAAATGCAATTAATTAAAAGTAATAATGAACGAAATTGGGTATTGGTAAATATTTCACCTATTCTTGATCAACTTAAATATTCACAAGGAAGTGTCTTGTTTTTTTATGATATAACAGAACGAAAAGTATTAGAAGAAGCACTTAAATCAGTTAGTTTATATGCCAAAAAAGCAGAGGAAAGCGAAAAGTTTTTCTTGGCGAGTATGACACATGAATTAAAAACACCAATAAATGCTATACTTGGCATGAGTGATTTGCTAAGAATGACAAATATTGACAATGAACAAAACGAATATATAGAAATTCTTGAAACTTCAACAAAGTATCTCCAAAAGCTTGTTTCTGATATTTTAGATATCTCAAAAATTGAATCAGGAAAAGTTGAAATAATGAAAACAACTTTCAGATTATTAGATTTTCTCTTAGAAATTGTAAGTACATTTGAATATAGTTTAGCCAAAAAAAATATCAAATTTGAGACAGATTTTAACTTTGCACAAAATTTAGAAGTTGTTACCGATAAGATTATTTTACAGCAAATCTTAAGTAATTTAATCTCGAATGCAGAAAAATTCACCATCGAAGGCAGCATTCTATTAAGTGTAACTCATCAAGAAGAAACGCTGGATTTTGTAAGACTTAGCTTCAAAGTATCTGATACTGGCATTGGTATTGACGATGGAATGAGAGAAGTTATTTTTGAAAAATTCAAACAACTGCCTTCGGTAAAGTTTCATAAATCACAAGGCTCAGGCTTAGGTTTAAATATAGTAAAACAGTTATTGGCTTTACAAAACAGCAAAATTGAAGTAAATAGTGTAAAAGGTGAAGGCTCGACCTTTTTCTTTGATTTGGTTTTTGAAAAGGCTCAATCTTCTCAACAAACAATTATAACAAGGCCAAATTTTGCTGTAAATGCCCAATTTAGTACAATAAAAGTTTTGGTTGTTGAAGATAATGACCTAAATCAGCAATATGTAACAAAAGTTTTAAATAAATGGTCAGTAAATTTCCATATTGTATCATCAGGCGAGGAGGCTCTTTCTGAGTTTCAAGCAAATAAATATGATTTAATTCTGATGGATTTACAGTTGCCAGGTATTTCAGGTTTAGAAACAGCTGCCAAAATTCGGAGTTTATACAGTGAAGATGTATTTACGATTATAGCAATGACTGCCGTAGTTACCTCAAATATTGAGGGTGATATATTAAAACACGGTATGAATGATATAATTAGAAAGCCATTCTCGATTGCAGATTTACATGAGAAAATGCACATATATTTTGAATCTGATAATCTGCAAGAAGAAAAAAAAGAAATTATATTTCATAAAAAGTTAGATAATGTTTTTCTGAAACAATTTTATGAAAAAGATAAAGAATATGCCTTAAGTGTTTTTGAGTATTTTAAAAATAACTACTTAGAAGAGTTCAATACATTGATTCAAAACGTAGATAATATTAATTTCATAGAAATCAAAAATAAACTGCACAATATAAAGCCTGCATTTAAAATGGTTGGACTCACATCAATTGAAAAGGACATAGAATTAATACTTTTAAATGAATCAAGTAATAAAGATTTAATAAAGGATATTTCGAAACATTGGGATTTGCCAGAAATTGAAAATCTTATTGATAAACAAATTGATATGCTCAAAGAATGATTTTTTATTGAAAGTAGTATAAATGAGATATCCTGCTTTATGATAAGCCACAATAAAAAGAATATCAACTCTTGTAAGAGTGATGAAACTAAAATAGGCTATAAATATTGAAAGTTTAAAAATAACTGAAGAAAAAACTCAGGAAATAACGTCAATATTCGATGAATAGTATTAAAAAAAATGTTCGCAAGGCATTCATTTTTTTATCTATTTGCATTTGATTTGAATTATAGGTTAGAGTTTGCTTTGAATTAAAACATAATTTCGCTCTTTTAAAAGATCAATTCACAGCTATTAAATAGTTAAGAGAATAACGAAATGTTATGAAATACATAAGCAAAATATAAAAAATTATAGTACGCACTTCATACGTATTATGACGATATTCGCTTTTGAGTAAATACAATGCTAGAAATTGTACTCTAAATATAAGTTCAAGTAATTGCTGTAAAAAATATAATCGCCCAATCGACTTCTTTAATCGCTAAACGGTAATTTAATAACAAATACATTTACTTCCTTCTGGTTTCAAAAGCGTTATCATCAATTTTCTTTTTAGTTCTCAACAATCAATTATTCACGCTGATAAAAATTGATAAAATAATTTTATTGATAAAATGTACTACAGTAACAATATCGCTCCTAATTGAGCGATTATACCTTACATTAAAATTACAAAATATATACATAAATTATTAATAGCAGCGATCAACTATCATTTTATTTCAACTTATTTTATTAAATAAATAACAAAAACAAACCAATATTCTCCTTCAAAAAGGTTTTTATATTAAAAAAATCATCACAATATACCATTTAACGATTATTGATGTCTATTGAGCGATTTTATTTGTAAATGTATTCTTGCATGATTTTATTTACATCCCGTTTAAACAGGACAAAAAATAAAGTATCGTAACTTAGATACTTTTTGCTGCGATGAAAAAGAATATTTCGAGGTTCAAACGTTTAACTATGTACGGTTAAATTACCACGTTTGAATATTAAATCAACTCCAAATATTTTTAACAATTAACTAGTTTTTGCTTTATGAAAAAAATCGTTTTATTATTCGCTTCATTTTTTGCGTTTGGTGCCGCTAATGCACAAACAGCATCACAAACAGTAAACGTTGTGATACCACAAGTAACACTGATTGGAATTGCTACCAATACTGCTCAAAGTTTAACATACATAGCTCCTGGTTCAGCTGGTGCAAACATGGCCGATGTAAGTTCTGGAACACCAATTTATTTACAATACTCATCGATGATGTTAGCAGCTTCAACTGACAGAGCTATTTATGTTACTAGTTCAACCTCAGAAACTAATTTAACTGGTATTACTTTAACTGCTGTAGCAACTGTACCCGCTGTTAATACGACAACAAGTAATGGTAATATTGGTGTAACAGGTGGTACTGTTGCCATTATTAACCCAACAACATCAGGTATAACAGGTTTGCAGGCTACTTCTGTAGCTACAGCAACTCCAAAGCTTGTAAGTGGTATTACAAGTGGTTTCACTGGTACTACAGCAACAGCAGGTGCGGCAATTACTTATCATACTACTATGACGGGAATTACCGCAGCACAGTATGCATTATTAAGAGCTGATACATATACTGTTTCTGTTACGTATACATTATCTGACACACTCTAATATTGGCAGATGGGTTATTTAAAATTACCTTTAAAACCATCAAATATCGGTATGATATTTGATGGTTTTATGTAAATTTTTCTTTAAAATAATGAAAAGATACTTTCTAATTATACTTCTTCCTTTAAATACATTCGCACAAATAGTTATAAACAACGGATTAAGTCATGTTTATAAATCATCTCCAAATGGCCAAATAATAGGACAAATAAAACTAAAGAATATCGGAAAAAAGCCAGAAGCTTTTACTTCTTCTAAATTCAATATAATGTATGTCTGCGGGAAAGGCGGTTTCTTTTCGGATACTCAGACTCACGATAGAAGTATAAACGATTGGTTAGAGTTTGATATAGATGAAAAGACACTAAGTCCTAAGGAAGAATTTGATCTAACATATAGAATAAATATCCCAGAGAATGCAACTTCTGGAACATATTGGGGTGCTGTTATGGTAGAACCAGGAGACCCTGTAATCTCTTCAGATAGAGACTTAAAAGTGCAAAATAAGGCTAGATACGCTATTCAGGTTATAGTTGATTTAGGTTCTTTTGAATCTCCAACATTAGTTTACAAAAATATTACTTTAAAGAAAAGTAACACTAACGGTAAAACAGTAAATGTTGAATTAGAAAATACTGGTTTTTTTGCAGTCCCTGTGAAAGTACAATTAGAAGTATATGATGCAAAAGGAACAAAAATTCAAGTTGTCAAGACTGAAAACAAAAGAATTTTCCCTTTAAGATGTAATACCTATGATTTAGAGGTAAAAAATTTACCGATAGGAAAATATGATGGTGTCATTATATCAGATACAGGGAAAAAGATTTTCGGCTCAAACGTGAGCATAAAAATTGAGTAAACTTGAATTTAATAGAATACCCATTCGGTTCATAGACTATTAATCGCAACTACAAAACACTAACTATCAACAATTTTCATTATTTAAATTTGTTAATTTATACTGTAATAGAATTTAACAGATCATTCTTTACAGAGTCTAGCATCTTTAATTATCAGCATTATTACACCAACTTTTCCTATTTATTAATTACTATAAAATGTGAGAAAGTGCTATTACATAATATTTTTCTTTTTGTATTCGATTTTGTCCGTGGCACAAAGTGGTATAAAAGTTAATATAGTAAATGCACCTAAAAGAATTTCTCCTGGTTCATATTTCAATTTGATATTTGAGGTAGAAAGTGCAACTACTTTTAAAGAAACAATTAATGTATCTATAAAAGTACCTGAAACTTGGGAGATATTATCACAAAAAGAACCAGAGTTAATCATTGGTCAAAAAAAAGTAAAATATATAATTTCAGTAAATACATCTACAATCGCTCCACCTGGAAATATCACCTCCCGCATATTTGTCAATACCATGTCGGGTTATCGTATAGAAAAACCTTTTCAGATTCAAGTTTTATCGATTAGAAAAATAATAATATCTCCTGTTTTACTGCCAGAATCAGCCAAAGAAGGCGATAGCCTAAAGGTTGAATATCTAGTAGAAAACCGAGGGAATGTTAAAGATAACCTTAAATTAGAAGCATTAGGTGGAAAAATTGACGGAAAAACTGAAATCAATGAATTAAATCCAAATGAATCTACTAAGATATTCTCTAAATTTTTAATTCCTGAAGGAGAAACAAATTCTTATAATTTTGCTTTTGGTATTAGAGCCACTTTAAAAGATTCTCTAAAACCCATCAACTTTACAAACTCTATTTTAGTCTATTCAAAAAAAATTAAAAAGACTGAACTCTACAACCGTTTTCCTATAAATGTGGGCTTTTGGGGTTCTGTATTTTTTGTGAATAAAAAGCCTACTTACGGTATTCAAGCAGATATCTACGGAAGTGGATATTTAGATAAAGCCAATAGGCATTTATTAAACTTTAACATACATGGTCCTACCAACTTCAATATACCTTTTTTAGGTAGTTACGATATTTATACTTTAAAATATACTTACACTAAAAATAAGTTTATGTCAAGCGTTCAATTTGGTGATTATACTTTACAGCTTAATCAACTAATGGAAAATGGTCGTTTTGGCAGGGGTGCTAACTTCGAAGCTCGATATAATAAAATTGGTCTGTATGCTTTTTATACACAACCTAGATTTTTTAGTGTACAAAAGCAAACATTTGGAGGAAGTCTATACTTTTTACCAAATCCTAAACTACGAATTTCATTAGATTATTCTTCAAAATATACTCAAATAAAAAGGTTTGTGTGGGTAAATTTAGTAGGACTTTCCGCCAACTACAAAACCGAAAAACTGACTATTCAATCAGAACTTACTGGTAGCATGTATAGCAAAAAGTATGATTTTGCCGCCACTTCAAAAATTGGAATTAATTTTAGAAGATTTAATTATGGAGGTAATTTTACATATTCTGGTAAAGAATTTTATGGTTTTTTCAGGAATAGCTATTTAGTATCTAATAATGTTTCGGTTAAAATAACTAAAAAAATAAATCTGGGTGTAAACGCCCAAATTGTTCGATTGAACCCTAGTTTGGATGCTATCAATTTTGCAACCTCTCCTTTTAACACAAGTTTTATGGGCTTTGTTGGCTACAATATTAACCAAAATAGTAGTATAAATTTAAGTTATAACTGGCAAAAAAATGAAGATAGAATGGAGCCTAAACGTTTTTTCTATCAACAACAATACACCCGATTGGCATATAACTTAAATGGCAAAAGGATAATACTTTGGTATGAAGGAAGATATGGAACGGCAAAAAACCTTTTGGTGTTAGATGACCCATCAATAGCCAGACAAAATATATCTAATATAATACAGCCTGAAGTACGCATTCTACCTTGGGCTTGGGCGGGTATTTACCTACAGCATGAGCGTACTAGCAGATTTTCAGCCCAAAATCAACTTACTAACTATGTGTTTTATGGTGCATCACTCAGATTACCAATTAATAATAAACTTAATGCTTACATCAATTACAGAAGTAATTATGCACCCGACGATCTCATTCAAACCCAAAGTCTATTATATACTACCGTAAATCTCAACCTAAAGAAGCATAGTTTCCAATTAATAGGTGGTAAAACAATTTCACCATCAATTAATGCTTTGATGCAAAATAACCTATACTGTATTTTAAAATACTCTTATAGAATAAACGCTCCTATATCAAGAGTTAAAAACTTAGGCAATATACAAGGTCAAATAGCACTGTCTTCCGAAGGTCTAAAAAGAGAAGGAATCGTCATCACTTTAGGCGATAGAAGATTTATCTCCGATAAAGATGGGAAATTTTACTTTAAACATTTGGTAGCAGACAAATATTATATTGACATTGATAAAATGACCGTTCCTAAGGGCGTAATCACAAATCTCAAACTACCATTAGAAGTGGATCTCAAGGGAGATAGTACTAAACAAATAAATTTATCTCTTATCAAAACGGGCACAATCGTTGGAAAAGTTTTATTTACAAATATTCAAAACGATGAAGGTAAAGGAAAACCATCAGTTTTAATCAAAGTATCAAATGATACGGAAACATTGTACACCAGAGTAAATAAAGATGATGAGTTTTCTTGTAAGCAAGTTAAACCAGGGAAATGGTTAATAACCGCAAGCATAATTGGTGGAAATCAGGATGATTATTCAATAATAGACGCTACTCAATCTATCGAGGTAGAAGCGGATGGTCGTGTAGAGGTAGAATTTACTATTGAAAACTATAAACGTACAATTGAGTTTACCCCTACTACATTTAATCTAGAAGAAAAGAAAGACAATAAACAAAAGAATAACACATCATTAAATAATACATCTTCTAAAAACAATAATAAACCGAGTACAACGTTGAAATCTAAATCATTTATAAAAAATGTAAAACAAACTAAAAAAATAACTAAAAAGCAGAGTTCAAAGAAAAAAACAAATTATAGATTAATAAATAATTGATGATTTAAGGCAATATTTTTTGATAACAAAATTATAAATTATTGAATTTGAAGATATCAATGATTTTTTAGAAGTAGTCTTAAAAATAAGCAAAACAATTCTTATAAAAACATGAAGTTTATTAAATCGATAGTATTCATATTAATAAAAACAGCCTGTTTTGGACAATCAGCCACTATATCTCTGACCTTACCAGATATTGCTTATATTGCACTTGCCCCTGATAATTCGGCATTCAATTTAGTGGGAACATCTTCCTCACAAGCTGGGGGTTCAATAACATTTACAAGCAATACTACTAAATGGATTAATTTCACTTCTGCGGTTGCATTAGGTGTTACCCGAACAATCACTGCTCAAATCACCTCCGGCAGCATACCAAGTGGAATGACACTAAAGTTAACGATAAGTCCGGTAAGCGGAGCAGGGTCAGGCACACGTGGCACCAATGTATCAACGATAAATTTATCAAGTAGTACACAAAATATAATTACAAGCATTGGTGGAGGATATACAGGTAAAGGTAGCGGAAATGGATATAATCTAACTTACGAATTAGTGATTACAAATTACAGTCAATTAAGAGCCGGCAATACCAGTCTCAGTATCACATTCACCATAATTTAATTAAAAATGAAACGATTATTATGCTTATATTTTTTATGTGGTGCTGCGATAGATACTTTTTCTCAGTGCAGTCCAACGATAAGTTTGATAGGAAGTCCTTTGTCAGAATCTCCTACAACTTTTCCAACAAGTCGAATAGGATTAGACTATGCAAGTAGTGAACTTTTAATCGATAGACCAAGTCTTATTACCATTGCGATTGCAAATGCTAATAGTTGCTCATCTTGGCAATTGTCAGTTTCAAGATTAGATAATACCAGGAATACAGATTTGCAATTTTGGGTTAACAAAACTAATGACGGAAGTAGCTCCACTTCAGGTGCCTCTATAAGTCCAAGTGGATTAACAACTTTTCAAGAAATACAAACCTATTCCCAAAACTTCTTTAGTGGAGTAAAAAACCGAACATCAATACAAATTAGCTATAAAATTATTGGTATATCAGTTAATAGGAGAGCATCAACATATTCTACTACCGTTTATTATACCATTTCCGGTACGCTATAAATAGAATATCAAATATAAACATACATTGATTTTTAACAATAAATTCAAATTACTTATGCTGTTACATTATAAAAATCTAGAAAATATTAACGAATTTCAGTTTTTACAAAAAAAAGAAAATCAATGGTATCTTTGCAAAGAATCTGAAGAGGATTGGGAAAAATACGCTTTTGTAGAGGACATAAATTCGTTTTTATCGCAACATCAACAATTTTCAAAGATTAATGAATCAAAAATAATTAACTTAAACTACTTTCTTGATTCTGCTGAATACAGTATCGACAAACTCTTTTTTAAAAATGTAGTTTATAAAAAATATTTAGCGTCAATCAAATTGGCTTACAAAATATTAATTAATAAGAAAAAAGAAGCTGAAATTATAGATGCTAATTCTCAAATCACAGAGAAAAAGAAAATAAAATTTGAAAAAATTAAAATCGACAAAATAAAATTTATTCTTCGAGTAGGAAGTATTACCGAAATTTATTATGAAGATAATTCTATTTCCTATGTTTACGAAACAGTTAAGGTATTTGAAAATAAATTATTACAAAGTTCAACATTTATTCGAATTAGCAGGGGCTGTATAATTAATATTGAATATATCAGTTTTTTTAAATTAGATAATAAAAAAAGGTTTGCCGAGTTAAAAATCGGAGAACATCCTTTTAAAATTTCTCGTAGATTGATTAATAGTTTTAAAATAAAAGCAATCAATATTACCTAAATTTTACATTTTTTGGTTAGAATTTAATATAAATCAATTGAATTGGTAAAAAAGTAAAGCCTGATAATCGTATTTAGATTATCAGGCTTTTTATTTATTCAAAATGTTAAATCCTAAATAGGTAAGATTGACTAATAATAGTGTAAGATAAACATATTTTTTTTATTAAAGTGTAATGAATAAAATGTTGATTGTTTTAGAAAAAACAATCAATCTTGCATGAAACTACACTTTCATAAAAGAAAAAACCCCGACTAAAGGGCGGGGAATTTCTCAACTTTATAGCCATGAAAACTAATACTTTGTAAGAGCGAGCAGGCTCGCCGCAGAGCTTATGCTAGTGAAAGCTTCAGCTCATTTAACCTCTTCCTAACCGAAGTATCAATTTGTGTATCACCTACACTTAAAATATAACCTCCGATGAGGCTTTCATTTACTTTCTCTTCCAAAACAATCTGTTTACCAGTTGAGCCTCCAACGATTTTAATGAATTCGGCTTTTTGAGGATCTGTCAATGGCGTAACACTTGTTACAGTCACTTTCTGAATTCCTTTTTGCAAATTATATAATTTGTCAAACTCTTCCGCTATCGAATAAATAAGATTTTCTCTGTTCTTCTTAGTTAAGAGGTTGAAAATTGAGAAAGTCACAGGATGAACGTTCTTTTCGAAAGTTTTTTTCAAAATACCAAGTTTTGTATGATGACGAACAATTGGATTGCCCAAAACCACTAAAAACTGACGATTTTCATCACAAACTGTTTTAAACAAAACCATGTCGTCATTTACTTCATTGACGACTTTTTTTTCGGTTGCCAAATCAAACAATGATTTAGCGTATCTATAAGCAACTATTGAGTCTGCCATTGTATTTTGAGCGAATTCTCGGGTGTTTTATAGTATAAATAAAATAAAACTACAACCGGATGTTTCAATAAAACAAATTTTGTATAATAATTTATGCAAATGTTTGCAATTACTTCGCAAAACAATAAATATCTTTAAAGATATTGAAATGTCTGCAAATAAAGTAACAAACCTTACTAAATAGTCTAATAAAAGACAAATTAGTTGAGTTTTGCTTCTGAAATCAAACTTGAAACCAATGCTTCTTGTGAAGTTTTGTCTAACAATTCTCTACGAATTACTTTTTCAGCAATTTCAATTGAGAAACTTGCCATATCTTTCTTCATTTGAGAAACCATTGCAACTTTTTCTTGCTGGATAGCATCTCGAGCATCAGCAATAATTTTATTTCCTTCTAGCACTGCTTTTTCTTTTGCATCAGCAATCATTTTATCAGTGATACCTTTAGCATCACGAATCATTTTATCACGTTCAGCACGAGCTTCAGCTAAAATCTTTTCATTATCTGACTTTAATTTTGCCATTTCGGCTCGTGTTTCTTCTGCCATACGAAGAGCTGATTCGATTGAATCTTCACGCTCTTTCAATGAAGAAAGGATTGGTTTCCAAGCAAATTTTTTCAGGAAGAAAACTAAAATTCCGAAAACTAATGCCATCCAAAACAACAGACCAATGGCTGGGGTTAGCAATTCCATGTTATTATAAAATTATAAAAATTAGTAATAATTAAGTTAATTTGATAATTTGAAGATTTGGCAATTTGGAAATGAATACTATATATTATTTCTAAAATTTATTGTCTAAACCAAACATCCAATTTATTTTTTTAGCAAAATTGTCAAGAGTAAATTATGAAACCTGCACCGACGCCTAATGCGAACGGGGCAGGTTATCATTTAGCAAATAATTACTTGTTTTCGGGTGTAGCCCGTGATTCTTACGCTAATTTGAAAGAAATCAACAAACAAATTACAGCTGCAAATAGAGCTACGGCTTCTACAAGGGCTGCGATGATAATCATCATAGTTTGGATTTTGTTAGCAGCTTCTGGTTGACGAGCTACGCCTTCCAATGCACTACCACCAATACGACCTAGACCAAGACCTGCACCAATTGCAGCAAGACCAGCACCAATTGCAGCACCCATTACCGCGAATCCACGTCCACCATCAGTGGCAGCTTGTAAAAGAACTTGTAAAAAAGACATAATAAAACAATTTATATAAGTGAAACAAAAAATGCGTTTTAGACGATAGTCCACAGACGATGGTCAATAGTTAGTTGATATTATCAAACGAGTTTGAGGGTAAAACACTATGGACTCGTGAACTATTGACAGTGGACTAAAAAATTAATGTCCATGGTCTGCTTCGTGGTGTTCTTCGATTGCAGAACCAATATACATCGACGAAAGCAATGTAAAAATAAATGCTTGCAAGAACGCTACCAAAAGTTCGATGGCATTCATAAACAATGTAAACAAAGTTACTACTCCTCCTACGGCAAAACTTTGGAAAATAAAAATCAAACCAAGTAAACTTAAAATGATAATGTGACCAGCAGTAATGTTTGCAAAAAGACGAATCGTTAATGACATCGGCTTCATGAATACACCTGCAATTTCAACGACCCACATTAAAGGTAACATCAAAGTTGGTACACCTTCTGGTTTCACTAAATGTAACCAATAGTATTTGTTGGCGTTGATGTGTGTAATAAAGAAGGTAAGTACTGCCAAAAATAAAGTAATCGTGATATTACCAGTTAGGTTAGCTCCACCTGGGATTAGCCCTAAGAGATTATTAATTAAAATAAAGAAAAACAAGGTTAGCAAATATGGTAAATACTTCTCATATTTAGACCCAATATTTGGAATCACAACTTCATCACGGATAAAAAAAATGATTGGCTCAATAAATGACTGAATGCCTTTTGGGGCTTTTCCATGGTTTTTCGCAAAACTTTTCGCAACAGTTGACATTAATAATATCAAAATCACTGCACTTAATAGCATTGAAGCTACATTTTTAGTGATTGATAGGTCCCAAACGTGAACTTCTTCATCAATTCCACCTTGTGGGTTTAAACGAAGAATATGCTCATGATTATTGATATAACCATTATAAAAACCTTTTCCTTCAGTAAATCTTTTTGAAGAAAAAACCTCTACTCCATTTTGTTTAGTATAAAGAATAACCGGTAAATGTAATGTAAGACCATGAGCAAATTCCCACTCGTGAGAGTCAGAAATGTGATGCATTATCATTTTGCCAATGTCAAATTTTTCTTCTTCGTGAGCAGTAGCTTCGTGGTTTTCGTGCTGTGCTTCGTGACCTTCTTGTGCGGAAACGAGATTTATCGAAAACAACGATAATGAAGTAACGAGTAGTAGTTTTGTTGTAATTTTACGCAACATATTTTTTGTAATTATTCGGTCAATATAATAGTGAATCTATCATTTTCCTCAATTTTGCCGAAAGTTACGACTTAAATTCCAAATCTCAAACACTGTATAAAATAAATATAGTACAAAAAAGTTTAAAATAAACAATTCTTGCTGTTGAAGCCCAAAGTAAAGTTCTACTCCAATAAAAATTAAACACAAAATTAACCTAAGAACAACCGTAGCAAGGTAAAAGGGTATGAAATTTTTCTGTTTTTCTCGTAAACCGAACTCTATAACTCTATGAAACAAAAAAGAAAATGCAACGAAAAAGCCGAGTATTAACCACTTCTTGGGGTGCAATAAATGGGCAAGTCCAAGATATTTGGCTAAGAAAAATACAATTATTAAAAATACTGTGAGTATGAGTGTACGAAACATTAATCGATAACTTAGTTTTTAGGAATTTGTCTGATTACATTAAATAAAGCAAGACCAATTGACAAAAGCGATAACACCAATGTAGCAATCGGATTTTTATTGGCCATTTTTCCATCAATCCAATAGCCGGCCCATGTGCCTAAGGCAATAGTTAATGCCATTTGAAGGCCAATTTGGGTAAAAACAAGCCAATTTTGTTGATCTTTTGGAGATTCTTGCATATTTTACTTATAAAGAATCAAGTTAGAAAATTGATTTACAAAAATTTGCATTTTGCAACCAAAATAATCTTGTCTGTCTTAAAATCTTTCAAATCCTGTTTAAATTGTTCTATAGTTTTTATACTCCCCTATCCGCCAACCTGTTAACTTTTCAAGTTTCATCAAAATACGGTTTTTTAAAGAATATTTTTTCTGTTGAATATCAAAATCAAAAGCCCAATTCATGCGTTCAATGCGGGGTTGAATAATTTTTGGATGCGTTCCTTCAAAAAGTTTGAGTGAATCAATAGCTGAATAATCGAATGCTTCATTGGCGGGTTGTTGCTCATCAAGCTCTTGGTCAGTATGCCAGAAATACGACAATCCTCGCACCTTCTCAGTCATTTTTATGGGTGGCTTTACCCAACCATAATGATATATATAAGCATCAATCGCTTTTACATTTAGTTTTGTATTATCGTTTTTTCGGAAGCCTTGTGCATCTCGATAAGATGAAACTTTTTTAGTATTTCGGATAACTCTGATTTCATTTCTATACCATTTGCGAGAATCAGCAACGAATTTATATGAGCCATAAAAATGCGTATAATTAAAAAGTAAGCCTTCAACTGTAAGGTTATCTTCATATTCAATCATTGCATCTTTGATGGCTTGATGATATTTTTCATGAACTATCTCATCGCTTTGAATATAAAACGCCCACGTTGTATCATCGCTCACAGCCGCAAGAGCTTTATCAGTTTCGATGGCTAAAACTCTTCCATCTTTACGCAAAGAATCATCCCAAATGGTTTCTATAATACGAATTTTGTCTGAATTGATAGATTTTATCAACTCCAAAGTTCCATCTACTGAGTTTCCTACGGCAACCACAAATTCATCACAAACAGACAAAATCGAGGTAATCGCCTCTACAACAGGATAATCATACTTGATGGCATTTCGGATAATTGTAAAACCTGTTATTTTCATACCACAAGCCCTAAAAGGAACGTTATTATTTTTTACAATGATTTATGCAACAAATTTACCAAATAAAAAGTGGCATTTCGCACGCCTTCGTGCCCATATTTCAAGGCCTCATCCAAATCCATTGGCCGATTTAAAATTGAAGTGGCATAATTTATACCGATTTCATGTAATTCTTTCGGCGAAACATCCAGCGTTCCGCAGATAGCTGCAATCGGGATTTTAGCGGTAGTAGCTCGGTCAGTTATACCTTTTATGAGTTTTCCTTGCAACGTTTGGTTATCAATTTTCCCTTCTCCTGTAATGATAAGATTTACGTCTTTTAGCTTTTTATCAAAATCACAAAAATCCATTAATAACTTTACACCCTCCTTCAATTCGGCATTCAGAAAAGCCATTGCACCAAAACCTAAACCTCCAGCTGCTCCTGTTCCAGATATTGATGAATAATTTTTACCAAAATCTCTCTCAAAAATCTTTGCAATATTTTGCAGGCCTTCATCCAATTGTTCAACTGCTGACTCATTTGCTCCTTTTTGTGGACCATAAATGTAAGCAGCACCATTTTCACCAAAAAGCGGATTGCTTACATCGCAAGCGACAGAAATAGAAACTAGTGACTGGTGATTGGAAACTGAAGACAATATTTTTTTTACCTTATTCAGATTTTCGCCGATTGGACTTAATTGTTTACCATTTTCATCTAAAAACTGCCAGCCGAGAGCGGTAGACATTCCTATTCCTGCATCGGTTGTAGCACTTCCGCCAATTCCAAGTATGATATTTTCTACACCTACTTCTAAAACTAATTTTATCAGCTCACCCGTTCCGAAAGTACTGGTTTTCAATGGATTACGTTCTTCAGTTTTCAGTAAACGTAAACCAGAAGCCGTTGCCATTTCAATAAAAGCAGTTTTTCCATCAGCTGAAAGTCCATATTCAGCATCAATTATTCTACCGAGTGGGTCTTGAACCTTGGCAGTTTGTTTTTTTCCTCCCGAATACCATAATAATAAATCGAGTGTACCTTCTCCCCCATCAGCCATTGGCAAACTCAAAACTTCAATTTCGGGTGAAACCATACGAATACCTTCAGTCATCGCTTCGCAAACCTGCGGAGCATCTAAGGAGCCTCTAAATTTATCAGGAGCGAGAAGGATTTTCAAATTTATTATAAGTTAGCATTTATCAGAATGATTAATTGCATTTTCTATTCAAAAACCTCTAAAAGTCTTCTGTTTTGCAAGAAAATACTGCTATTACTTGAATTTTCAACTGATTTTAATTCATTTTCTGGTTCTACCCTAAATTTATTTACGCCAACCATCACTTTTCGACTTTGTAGATTTTTTACTTTTTCTGCATAAGATTGATTGATTTCTTCCTTAATAAATCCTTTTTCAAATGCAGCAGTAATTCCGCCTAAACTTTCAACTTTCTGAAACAAGGTCCAAGCTTCAATACTTAGTTGATAAGTAAGATTTTCGATATAATACGAACCTGCCGATGGGTCGACTATTTTATCGAGATGAGCTTCTTCTCGCATCAAAATTGAGACGTTTCGAGCAATTCGTTCACCGAGTTCGGAGTTTTGTTCACCCATAACCGAATCGTATGCAAGCACTGTTAAGGCATCACAGCCTCCCATTACAGCCGACATAGCTTCGGTAGTTGCTCTCAACATATTTGTGTAAGGGCTTAATGTTGCGTCATAAAAACTCGAAGTTTGGCAATGAATTTGACAATCGTTGATGAGGGATGAACAATTAAGAGATTCCAAAACTTTGCTCCATAAATATCTTAAAGCTCGAAGTTTGGCAATTTCCAAAAAGTAATTTGTACCAACAGAAACCGAAAACTCCAACTTATCAATTACCTGTTTTGGGGTCAAATCAAGGTCTGTTAATTTATCTAAATTTTCAACCGCAGTGGCTAACACAAAAGCCAATTCTTGTACTGCATTTGCCCCTGCATTATGAAATACATGAGAAGAAACACTTATTACTTGAAAATCAGTAAATTGTTCAGTTTGAACTATTGTTTGTTTTGTATTTTCCCAAGTAATTAAATTGTTTTTAAATGAAGTTTTAACGAATGAATCAGCAATAAAATCGGCTTTTACACCGCCTTTGGGATAATAATGAATAAATTTTGAAAGCTTTGCTAATAGTTCTGTAACTTGGAATGTTGTAAAAAATATTGGACTTTCACTTAGTTTAATAGTATTAAGCAATTTTATAAAATCGACTTGTTGTAGGTCTGTACCCGAAAAATCAATATAGATAGCATCTGCACCAAGTTGTAAATAGCTGATTATTAAAGAATTAGTTTCTTTTTCGTTTATAAATTTCACCGATGGGCGATTTTGCCAAGAACCCGTTTTTTTATTTTTCTGAGCGGCTTGAATGGCTTCAATTGGCAGATTTATTAAGTCTTCTTTTGCATAATAAGGTTGAATATCGAAATTTTCGTTAGAATGCCAAACTAGCGTATCATCGAAACTTTTTCCTTTTAAATCTTTCATAACCTGTATAATCCAGTCATTTTTGGTGATTTCTGGAAATTCGGTAAAGAGTTTTTGTTCCATGAGTAAAATTGTATTTTTCTAAGAGTATAGTTGTTGTAGTCTGACAAATGTAAAAATAAGCTTTGTACTTTTATTAGACAAATTATATTTAGTAAAATTTAGTTTAGGGAATACTTTGATATTAGTTTTTGAATCTCAAAAATCAACTCTCGGTTAGGTCAATATTTTTGTTATCTTTGCAACCCTTTTGACTCTGACTAAAAAATGACCGTTTCCGAAACCCCAAATAACTCGAATATAACTTTGCAACGTGAGATAGACATAGCATGGCAAAATTGCCTTAAAATGATAAGGGAAAGTATCTCCGAACAAAGTTACAAAACTTGGTTCGAACCGATTGTACCCGTCAAATTAGAAGGGAAGAAACTGACCATCCAAGTACCAAGCCAATTCTTCTATGAATGGCTCGAGGAGAACTACGTTCATTTATTAAGAAAATCACTAGATTATGCCATCGGCCGTGATGGAATGCTCGAATACTCAATAGTTGTTGATAGCGGAAATCGTCAGAAAAACCAACCACAAATTGCCGTAAATATGCCACCAGTGCATAGTACGCAATATGCCAAGCCCGATAATCATAATGCTGATGTTGTAAAAAATCCTTTTCAAATGAAGGATCTAGATTCTCTTAGCCTTGATTCTTATCTTAATCCAAATTATACTTTCGATAATTTTGTGGAAGGAGATTGTAATCGTTTGGCAAGAGCAGCGGGTTATGCCGTTGCTTCAAAACCAGGGGTTACGTCATTCAATCCATTAATGATTTATGGTGGAGTTGGACTAGGAAAAACTCACTTGGTGCAAGCCATAGGGAATTTTATGAAAAATAAAGCTAGCGGCAAGTTCGTACTCTATGTTTCGTCCGAAAAATTTACGAGTCAGTTTATCAATTCCATCAAAAATAATAGTCTACAAGATTTCATGAATTTCTATATGCAGATTGATATTTTGATAATTGATGATGTTCAGTTTTTGGCAGGAAAAGAAAAAACACAAGAAACTTTTTTCCATATATTTAACCATCTTCACCAATCAGGTCGCCAAATTGTGATGACTTCTGACCGCCCACCTAGAGAATTAGATGGCGTTGAAGACAGACTTTTATCACGTTTTAAATGGGGTTTAACGGCCGACTTACAAACACCCGATTTAGAAACTCGTATCGCAATTATACAGAAAAAGGTACAAGCCGAAGGAATCGAAATTGACTACGAAGTAATCGAATATCTGGCTCATAGTATTGATACAAATATACGTGAACTGGAAGGTGTGATGATTTCACTTTTGGCACAAGCTTCGTTAACTCGCCGTGAAATTGATTTAGAATTGGCAAAAACTACGCTTCGCCATCTAGTGAAAGATTCGGAGCGAGAAGTAACGATTGATACAATTATTGAAGCAATTACTGAATATTATAAGGTAAGAACACCCGATTTGAAAGGAAAAAGTCGTTTACGTGAAATTGTTCTACCTCGTCAAGTAGCTATGTATTTGGCAAAAGATTTAACAAACCTTTCTTTAAAATCCATCGGTTATCATTTTGGAGGTCGTGACCACAGTACTGTTATTCACGCCATTCAAACGGTCAATGATTTGATGGACACCGACAAAGAAATCAGCACTGCAGTGGCGAAATTATTGAAGATGTTTAGGAGATAAAATATTAGGTAGATTCCATTAAAAACGTTACATATTGTAGAGACAAAGCAATGCCTTGTCTCTAAGGCAATTCTATGTTAATACACAAATTTATTCTACATAAAGCACCAAACCTTTTAAATAACTACCTTCGGGGTGAAATAAATTTACGGGATGGTCTGCCCCTTGCGTAAGGTGATGTAAAACCTTTACTTGGCGACCAACTTCGAGTGCCGCCGACATGATTGTATTATAGAATAATTCTCGGTCAACTACTTGTGAGCATGAAAATGTGAACAAAATT
>Ga0209189_1000957_pt1 | contig 22422 bp, 17 predicted proteins | sample C_130820_EF_Meta_FD_187308 | JGI IMG/M metagenome (GOLD analysis project Ga0209189, IMG submission 187308) | Freshwater microbial communities from Lake Croche, Canada to study carbon cycling - C_130820_EF_MetaG (SPAdes) (version 3) | ecosystem: Environmental > Aquatic > Freshwater > Lake... | reverse complement strand
CCGTTTTTATACGGAGCAGGAGCATCTGTTGTAATCTTGGGTGCTTTAGGTAAAATCATGCACTACGATTGGGCAAACTTAATGTTGCCTATTGGTTTAGGTACTGAAGCTGCTATCTTCTTAATATATGCTTTTCAATCATTTCTTCGCCCTGATAGTGAATATCAGTGGGAAAAAGTATATCCTGAATTAGCTGACGATTTTCAAGGTGAACTTCCCAAAAGAAGCGTTTCTTTAGCTCAAGGGGCAGGCTTAACAGCTAAAATGGATGATATGCTCGCTAATGCTAAGATTTCTCCAGATATTTTTGATGGTTTGAAGACTGGTATCCAAAGTTTAACGGGACAAGTTGCTAAAATGACAGATTTGACAGACGCAACTGTAGCAACAAGCGATTATGCTAAAAATGTAAAAACAGCTTCCGGTCAGGTAACAGCTATGAATACAGCTTATGGCACAGCAATGAATGCGATGAACAGCATGGCCGATGCAACGAAAGACGCTCAAGAATATCGTTCAAAATTCAGCAGGATTACTCAAAATATGGGTGCATTAAATGCTGTTTACGAACTCGAATTACAAGATACTAATAAACATTTGAAAGCAATGAACGCTTTCTATGGTAATTTGACAACTGCTATGCAGGATATGTCGGATGCCTCGAAAGAAGCTCAACAATTCAAATCTGAAATGTCGAAATTGACAAATAACCTTACTTCGTTGAACAACGTTTACGGAAGTATGTTGTCTGCAATGAAAGGAAACTAATAAAGAGTGCTGAGTTAAGAATGCTGAGTTTTGAGTTATTACTCATTTTACGCAGAAATTTATGACAACGCAATCTAATTTTTAAATTAAAAAATTTACTAACTGTATAATATATAGAATATATGGCAGGTGGAAAAGAGTCGCCACGTCAGAAGATGATCAACATGATGTATCTCGTTCTGACGGCAATGTTAGCACTTCAGGTAAGTAATGCACTTCTACAAAAATTTCAACTTTTGAATAATAGTTTGGAAAGAGCAAACGGTGCTGCTAATGGCAATAACGAAAAATCACTAAAAGCAATTGAAAAAGAAATCAGAGAGAAACCTGGTGGTGCTCAATATGCTGAGATTCTTCAAAAAGCTGTTGAAGTAAGAAAAATTACAACCGAAATGGATAATTATGTCGGTGGTTTGAAGCAAGAAATCGTCGATGCTGGCGGTGGAATGGATGCTGAAACTGGTGGTGTAAAAAATCCTTCGGAAGAAGAAAAAGTAGCCATTTTGATGGTTGGAAATTCAAAAAATGGTAAAGGTTACGAATTGAAAAAGAAATTGAATGATTTCGCTGTTCAATTACAGAAATTTGCTGCACCAAATACAAAATTTCCTGAGTTAGCAGTTGATGCTGATCAAGATCCAGCTTTGGCTAAAACTGATGCAATCACGAAAAGTAAAGACTTTACTGAATTATATTTTGCTCAAACTCCAGTGCCAGCGGCATTAGCGGTTTTAAGTCAAAAGCAATCAGAGGTTCGTCGTATTGAGGGCGAAGTTTTAGAATATCTCGCCAGCCAAGTTGGTATCAAAGAAATTAAATTTGATGAAATTTTTGCGGTAGTTATTCCAGATTCACGTTCTGTAGTTGCTGGTCAGAAATACAAAGCTGAGGTAGCAATTGGAGCGTACTCTAAATCAATCACACCACGAATCAGCATAAATGGTTCGGCTTTACCAGTGAAAGAAGGTAAAGGTTTATATGAAATCACGGCATCAGGTGGCGATTTTGATAAAAATGGTCAGTTGAAACGTTCATACAGAGCAACAGTTTCTTATCCTTCACCAGATGGAACAATGAAGTCGGTTGAAAAAGAAGAAACTTATACAGTATTGAAGCCTTCGGTACAAATCGAAACAGCCTCAATGCCAGCTTTATATTTTAAATGTGCTAACCGTTTAGCAACATATTCACCGGGTTTAGGTGCTTTATATAGCCCATCATTTAGTGGTTCGGGTGCAGAATTTATCCCCGGTGAAGGTGGAAAAGTAACGATAGTACCAAACTCTGCTAAAGCTTCGATGAATGTTGTAAATAGCGGAATTACGCTACAAACATTTAATTTCCCTGTTCGTCGTGTGCCCAAACCAACCATCAAGTTAGTTGGAATTGACGAGCGTAGAGGAGCTTCTGCATCTGGTTTAAGAACACTTAATATCGGTGCAATTGCTGACGAATCTTTCAAATCGACTAATCCAGAAGATGCTGCGTTTAGAGTAGCAGAGTTTGAAGTAAACTTGGCTCGTGGTTCGAGAAGAGTAGGGGGTGGTACATATACTGGTACTGCAAATATTTCTAACCTCGCACAACAAGCACAAGCTGGAGACCGTTATGTTATCATAGTAAAACGTGTTGAACGTAAGAATTTTAAAGGAGAAGTAGAGTCAGTTGATGTAGGAGAAGTAATCTTCAATATCAATCTCAATCAATAACAAAATAATTGTCAGAATTATGAAGAAATTACAAGGCTTGGCTTTTGGTATTTTATTGATTATCAGCCAGTTTGCAGTAGCTCAAGAAAAGTCAAATAATTATATGAATCCGCTATCGCTTCGCCCTATACATGAGGAAAACGTTATGTATAAAACAACGTTGTGGCGAAGAATTGACTTGAAAGAAAAGCAAAATCAACCGCTTTTCTCGAAAGGAAGTGAAATTACGAGACATTTAATTGATGCCGTAAAAGCTGGTTTGATTGAAGCTTATGACAATGATTCTTTGACAACTAAACTTACTCTTGACCAATTTATGGAGCGTTTGATGCTTAAAGGTGAAGGCGGTGGTTTATCTGTAGAAGAAAAAGCCGCTGGTTTCTCTACTGGTGGAGACGATGGCTGGGGTGGAGATAGCGGCGGTGCTGCAAAACCTGTGGCTGGTGGTGCTACTGCAGCTGCAGTCGACCAAGGTGCAGGTGTAGAGATTTTCCCGACGCAGTTGACAACTTTAGAATTGAAAGAAGATTGGATTTTTGATAAACAACGTTCACGTCAGTATTTTGATATCCTTTCGTTGAAATTAATCATTCCAGCTGACCAAACAACTCTAGGTTTTGACCGTCCGATTTGTGTATTCAAATACAAAGAATTAGAGCGTTATTTCCGTAGCAATCCTAAATGTATTTGGTATAATGCTGCTAACGGAGCAGCACACAAAAACTTAGCTGATGCTTTTGAATTACGTTTGTTTCACGGAAAAATTATCAAAAAATCGAATGCTTTAGATAGTTTCTTAGATGATATTTACAAATCTCCTCGTGAAGGTTTGTTGAAATCTGAGCAATTAGAACACGAATTGATGGAGTTTGAACACAATTTGTGGGAATATTAAGATTCATTTAGTAATCTTACAAAAAAGGGAAAATCGAAAGATTTTCCCTTTTTTAATATCTATTTATCTCAATTAGAATTTCAAAGTAGCAGGTAAGTATTTCGCCACTAAGTCTTCATAATAAGGGCGAAGCTCTTTTGCATTTGGTGGTACTGGCACTTTAGAATACAAATCATAAGGATTGAATTTATCTACCCATTTAAACATTTTATAATCGTGAGCTGACATCAAATGGCTATAAGCATCATCACGGTGTTGTGGGTAGAATGAGTGATAACGAATTGGGTAAAGAGCTTCTTCAGGTAAATAATTTTTCATCATTTGGTAAAGATACTCGTCGTGTCCCCAAGACATTTTAACGTTTTCAAGTCCACAATTTGGGGCATAAACACCATATTTTGTATTGTAACGTTCATTTTTTGAATCAGGATTTGCCTCAAAAAACTCGGGATAAACTATTTTATCAGAGTGCTTGCAGCCAACAGGGAAAGTATCGCCTACAACTGCCCATTGTGGCTCGCCGAACAAGCAAAGAACTTTACCTAAATCGTGCATAAAGCCCATCAGAACGAACCAATCTGGATGGCCGTCAGCTCTGATAGCTTCTGATGTTTGAAGTAAATGTTGAAACTGGTCGAGGTTTGTATCTGGGTCAGAATCATCAATTAAAGTATTCAAGAAATCAATCGCACCCCAAACCGACATTTCACGTTTGTCGAACTTCAAGAATTCTTTTTCTTTCTCAATAACAAAATCATAAGTTTGATACGTGTGATTTAAACGATAGAATTCTCTAACGGTATTTACACGCTCAGAATCAGCGTAGTTACGATATTCTTCTTTTGTTTTTGTTGTTTCTACGTTTTTAGGCTCTGGGTATCTTACGAGCAAATCATCTTCCCATTCTTCGATGCTTGCCAAAGGTGAAATTTCTTTTTCGGTGAAGTTCATTTCTATTATTTTTTGAATTTTCTATTTAATTTTTAGGCCTTTTGATACCTAATAAAAATATTTGACCCAAGGCTAGAGAATTACAAAGTAAAGATAATGCTATAAAGGAATAAAATTTATAATTATTAAAATAAATTTTACACAAACTTTATAAATTATTACCCAAACTATTGAAATTGAAGAGGACGTTATGAAAAGCGAATTGAAAATTTAAGAAAGAGGAGACTCCAACAACTCAGGATTATTAACAAATCGTTTCAGTTGTTTGAATAACTTTCCGCCGTGCGAAGCATCAATTACTCGATGGTCGAGGGCTGCTCCGAGCATTAAAATACTACGAGGTACGATTTCGTCATTCACAACCCAAGGTTTTTTTGTAACTCCGCCCAAAATCAAGACAAAAGCAATATTAGCTGAAGGCAACAATGCTGGATAACCAATGTCCAAACCAATGCTGCCGATATTTGATAAAATAAACGAGCCAAAATTATTTGCCGAAAGTCCAAGCGGAGGAATAGAAATACCAAGCGTGGTAGTGATATACTTAATTGACTGATAAACCCACCCACGAAGGGGCCACGGAATAGCCGACAGTTTTTCCTTCATTTGCATGGTAGCGTTTTCATCGCCTTTATGAGTTTTCTGGATTTCTTCTCTTAGTTTTATAGCAGATGCCGTAAGTGTTAGTTTATCAACGTTTTGCATCTTTACCGAACCCATTTCTCCACTTTGTAAAAGCACGCTTACGGTAGCATCAATCTGTTCGTAAGAATAAATATTGCCTCTTTTTACATAAGTATTGAGTTCTGGAACGTGTTCTTTGATGGCCCGAGCCGTAGCTACCAAAAAAAAATGTGTAAGTGTGATTTTTACGCCTGATTTACGTTTTTCTGAAATGTATTTTTCTAAATCTGTAATATCAATCTCGACCGAGCCAAAGATTTTTGAATCTACCGGTTTTTTGTATATCGTTGAGGCAGTCTTTCGCCAGGAAGTATTTAGTGGGTTGTTTTCTTTCATTAGCTCGTTTTTAATTGACTTCTCAAATTCTCAAATGTCTGCAAATGAGTTTTTTTCAAAATTGATGCAAAATAAGCAATTAGTAAATAATTTCCTTTTATTTCGACTCGTTCGGTTAAATTAAAAGCGATATCTGAGCCATTTTCAGAGAAAAAAAATCAATATTTAGCAAAATCGCACTTTTAATATGGCTGAAATATCGATTATGTTTTTGGGCTTCAAGTTCGATTACCTCAACTTCATAATTAGGCTTGATTTTCAAGAAACCTAATAGAAGTTCTTACTCATTTACTTCATAATTGATACTATTTGGCTCAATTACGGAAAGTTCAGTAACCTCTTTCATCAACGGATGAATCTCGCCAAATTTTTTGAAGTCGAGAATATGTTCATAAACATCATCAAATTTTCTATCGAAAGAATGATTTAATAGAATTGTTTTTATAGCCATTTCATTTCTTCTCTAAAAGAGCCATAACTTCTGCATCTCCCATCACGGCATTAGCTGGAAGTAGATGTTTTTCATCAAAAACTTGTAGTTCTGTTTGGTTCAAAACCTTATTTGCACTTTCGTCGATTTTTCCATCAACCATTACTTTTTGGATGTCGAGTTTTAAATATTTTGCCAAAAACGAATAAGCAGCTTGGCGTTTTGAAGGACCGTAATCATGCTTTTCGTTTGCGAGATGAACATTTTCTACTTTATTTTCAGCACCAAAAAACGAATAAATGTTTTTGATGTATGGATACTCCATTTCAGGCGTATTTACCGTCCAATCGCCACCGTCTGAAATCAAGAGTAATGGTTTTGGAGCAAATGTAGCGGCAATTTCCACATTGCTTGTTTGGTGGCTTGGGCGTTTATGAATTGGCATTCCACTTTCACAAGTGCAACCTCCAAAGAAATAACCAGAAACCATCACAACGGGAACTGAAACCTTGATGCGGTCGTCGATGGCAGCTAATAAAAATGTTTGTGTTCCGCCGCCAGATTCACCCGTAATGCCAATTCTATTTTTGTCGATTTTGGGTAAATCTAGCAAGAAATCAAGAGCTGATTTGCTATTGATAATTTGTAGTTTAAGTGCTTTTTCTATTTTATGGTCAGATTGTTTCGAGTCGCCAAAGCCAATCATATCATAAGCGAAAACAACAGCTCCCATGCGAGCGAGCGATGCACAACGTTGTTGCGTATAAGCTGCAAAACGTGGGTTGGGACCATGCCCATGCGGACATAAAATCCCTGCAGTTTTACGTTTGGGTGGCAGACCGTTAGAATCGGTAGGACGATATAAATTTCCCGTTACATAAATGCCCTCAATGCTCTGAAAAGATACATTTTCTACTGAATAACCATTCAAAGTTTTTTTGCTGTGAATGCTAATATTAGTTGGTTTTTTGAAGTCATAATTACTCAATTCGGCACCATCCAAAATCCCTTGTCTGATTTCTTGAGCGTGTTTTTGCCAAGAATTTTTATCAGAATATCGCTTTGCAAAATCATCGTGCAGGTTCTTTGCATCTTCTTTCGTAAAAAATTTGCCTTGACAAAGGTCTGGCTTTTCGGGGTTGTATTGAGCAAAACTCATTTGCCCAACGAGTAGCAGAGAAAGTGTTAAATAAGAGATTCTCATATTTTTGGTTATTTAGACTCCCCTTTAGGGGTTTGGGGTATAAAATCTTCACGCATCGGGTTGAACACATCAATCAAAATGCCATCTTCCAAACAAACTGCTCCATGAAGCAAATCAGAAGGAATAAAGTAAACATCACCTTCTTTAAGAATTTTGCTTTCGCCATCGACTGTAATTTCAAACGCACCACTGGCTACATAGCTGATTTGTAAATGCGGATGCTTGTGCAAAGTGCCGATTCCACCTTTCTCGAAAGCTACTTTTACGAGCATGATGTCTTCGTTATAAGACATGATTTTACGCTTGATTTTTGGGTCAACTACTTCCCAAGGAAGTTCGTCGTCGGTGACTAAGGTTTTATTAAATTGTATCATGCTTTGGTAGCACAATTTTCAAAATTATGCTTGCTTTTGTATTTATAAACAACTGATAAATAGACAATTCAAAGAATTGAGCTACTTTAATTATTTCTTTAAAAACTTGCTAATATACTAAATCTTAGGGGCAAACCGCTTAAGAGTAAAAAAAATGAGTGCCGTGAGTTTTCGAAAGTATGAACTTCTGAATAAATACCAAAAGTGTCTAATTTCTCACGGTAATCATCGCGGCCAGCGTGCATTCTATCAAATGAGCAATTCAAGAAAAATGTCTGGGGTGTGTTTTTATCTGTTTTCGTAAGTGCCTAGACTTCGTGCTAAATTTCTGGGTTCTCTTTTTTGCCAAATCCAAACCAAAAGGTAGCAGCTGATATGCTTTTTTGGCCTTCACCTGCGACTGATTCTGGTTGAATAAATGCCAAAATTCCATCAAAACTATGATGAAAAATTATAAATCTCCTAAAGCATTGATACTAAAGTTTTTATTGAGTGGTTTTGTATGCTCTTTTTTGAAAATAGCTTCAACTTTACTTATTATTTCGGGATGTTGTTTGCTCAAATCTATTGATTCTTGCTTGTCCGTTTCGAGATTATATAATTGAGTTGTTATTACGCCTTTGTGCAAATTGCTTCTAACGGATTTCCATTTACCCATTCTGAGGGCTTGCTGTCCACCCGATTCAGGAAATTCCCAGTATAAATATTCGTGAGGTTTTTGTTTTTTACCACGCAGAGTAGGTAAAAAGCTAATACCATCGTTTTTTCTTGAATTAATACCTAAAAGGTCGGAAACTGTAGCCATAAAATCATAAAATGAACTGATATGATTATTCTCAGAACCTTGTTTGATTACATTTGGCCATGCCGCTATCATCGGAACGTGAATTCCACCTTCATAAACAAAGCCTTTTCCTCTGCCAAATTGCTCTTGATAAGGCCCGCCAGATTTAAAATATTGGGGCTGGGTACCTCCGGCGTACGATGGGCCATTATCGCTGGTAAAAATTATCAAAGTATTTTCATATTGATTGGTCTCTTTTAATTTTTTCACAAGGTCACCTACTTGTTCGTCAAGATATGAAATCATGGCAGCATAAGTGGCTTTTGGCGTACGGTTTGGGTAATAAACATTACTTTTTCCACCTAAATAAGGGTCTTCTTTCCCTAGTTTTTTTTGATAATATTCAACCCATTTTTTTGGAGCTTGCAAGGGCACGTGCGGCAATGGACTTGCATATAATAAAAAAAAAGGTTTGTTTTTTTGTTCGCTCAAAAATTTCAAAGCTTCTTTATGCATTAATTCTGGAGCATAATCGTTTAATTCAAAATCTTTATAGTTTTCAGGGTCTTCAGCATCAACCTTAGGGTCTAATTTTTGATGAATATCTACAAATTTATTGTTGAGCAAAACCCTTTCTTCGTTTTTCCACAAATGTGTGGGATAAAGTGTATGTGCCTGACGTTGACAGTTATAACCGTAAAAAAAGTCGAAACCCTGTTTGTTTGGTGTACTTTCGGTTTCGGGAGCACCCAAGCCCCATTTTCCTATCAATGCAGTAACATATCCTGACGATTTTAAAATCTCTGCCACTGTAAAAATACTATCGGGCATTGGAAACTGCCCTTCTAATTTGGGGTTTTCATTCATTGCTTTCAAATTCCAAACATCGCCACGACTTGTCCATTCGTCGTTGCCTCGAATGTAAGCGTGTCCCGAATGCTGACCCGTGAGCAACATACACCTGGCTGGGGCACAAACGGGAGCTGCACTATAATGCTCTTTAAATATCATTCCGCTTTTAGCGAGTGCATCTATATTAGGCGTTTCTATTGTTTTTTGACCGTTAAACCCAACTTCGCCATAGCCGAGGTCATCTGCCAAAATAAATATAATATTAGGCTTAGGCTTTTTTATTGAAAATGCTGCTGCAAAAAAGCCACCTATTAATATAAAAATGATCAAAAATTTTGCCATAAGTGCTAAGTTTAATTTATTATAAATCTTATCAAGTAAATGGTTTAAAAATTACAATTTGTATCATTAATTAATAGGACAACATTAATCGACAAATTGAATGGATGTAAATATTTATTTTAGCATTTTATCTTGTCTCGGATTGCTCATGCGAACCGTCTCATGCCTTTTGGCTTTGTATTTAAAACTACTACTAAAAACCTTAAATTTTGTTCTCCTTAATTGGAAATATATTTAACAAACAAAAAAGCCCTTCAAAATGCTTAAGAAGTAAAAATCTTGAAAGGCTCTAATGTATGCTTATTTATCTTAATTCACAACTTTCATCACACCATTCATGCTACTCCAGTGTCCTGGGAATGTACACACAAATGGATAATCACCAACTTGGGCTGGAGCAGTAAATTTCAATCGATAAGTTTCACCTGCATTTACCAATGGTGTCGAAAACAATATTTGCGGGATAGCAGGAACGTAGTTTTTCTCAACTGCGTCTTTCTGCGTAATCATTTTATTGGCCGCATTTCCGATGATTTCAAGGCTTTTTGGCTTACCAATTACCAAGTTATGTTGCATAGCATCGGGATTTTCAAGAACCAAAATGATTGTTTTTCCTGCTGGAACCGAAAACTCTTTTTTGTCAAATTTCATCGCTTCTACCACAGTCTTGATATTGATGATAATAGCATCTTTTTCTGCTTCACTGGTCGAATTTTTCAAGTTCCAAGCTTGCATTAATTTGTTAATTCTTGTCAAATTATCATCGCTCAATTTATTGCTTAGACTTACCATAAATTCTTGATTAGAAGCGTTTACTGTGCCTTTTTTACGAGGATTCCAGCCACTTGATAAACCTTTCAATAATGCGGCGTTTTCGGTATTTGGTAGTTTATCCCACAATTTCAAAAGAGTAACAATAGAGTCAGGTGCTGAAACCGAAGCAAAACTACGAGCCGCTCTTTCGAGTGCAAAAGTGCTGAGTTTTTGTGCTTGTTGGTAGGTTACTTTTTTCACGAAAGTGTTGTTTCTTTCGTTTCCTTCTGCAATTTTGTTTTCTTCATCAACCATAATAGTAAAGGTATATTCACCTGCCAAATCGGTCGAGAAACCAAAATCTCCAGACCATGGACCATTGGTATTTTTGCTAATCGTAACGGTTTCATTTGGTGCAATGCCAGTTGAGTGTACTTTACTCCAAACTGTTGATTTTTGTCCCTCGCCCACAATTTCAATCTTCAGAGAAGCAACTTGACCTTTTTTCAATGAATCAGTTCCGTTGTTTTTTACATCTACAAAATATCTCATGCCTTCACGCACAAAAGGAGAAGTTGGCTCGGTACGCATATTTGTGATAACTAAATCTACTCCTTGCGAAGCCGTTTCTGAAGCAGTTGTAGTTACTTTGGTTTCGGTCATTGCTGCACCATGTTTCATCATTGAATGGTCGTGCGATACTGCTGCTGTTTTGCTCATCGTAAGATTACGCAAGTGTTTTTTCAATAGAACCGATTTGTGACTTGTCAAAGCAGTAGCAAAGGCATCTGGAAGCCAGCGGTCGGTGGCCTCCGTTGCTTGGTCTATGCGTGTTAAAATTGCTTTTTCAGCCGCTGTGGTTAATGGCATTTGGTTGAGTGCCAAAACACTATTTAGGATAACCAAAGGTTCTTTATCGTTCAATAAATTATTTTTCAAGATAACATCAACCGACTTGGCGTTGGTTGGTAAAACCTGCACGGCATTCTTGCGAACAGCCCAAGATTGGTGTTTTAATGCTCCAACGGCCGCTTGCAATGCCGCAGGATTTTTATCAATCGCATCTAAGCCTTTTAATGCCCAAAGTGCATGAATAACCGCTGGGTTTAGGCCAAGTTCATCAACTGATTGGTCGTTTACTAGGGCAATTAAAGCTGGCACAACGTCGGTATTTCCACGCTCAACTAATAAGCGTTGAGCATGATTTCTCCAAAACATATTATCGTTTTTGAGAGCTTTTAGTAAGCCATCTTTATCGTTTTTGTTGAGTGTAATTGGCTGATAAGCAGGAGCATTTTTATAGCCAACTCTGTAGATTCGGCCATGTGTAAAATCTCTCAAATCAGTTTCATAGGCATTACCAACACCCATTTTAAAACCATCTGGGCGAGGATTATGCTGAATAATATAGCTGTACCAATCGGCAACCCATACTGCACCATCTGGTCCTACTTCGGAGAATACTGGTGAGAACCACTCATCGGCACCTGCCATTAGGTTGAACGACTCTTGGTCTTCGTAGTTTGTGCCTTTTTTCACCATTCGGTTTTGATGTAAAATATGTCCAGTAGGCTCAGAAACGAAAGCAATTTGATTCCAATAATTTTTCGGGAAAGCTCTTGCTGTATAAAAATTATGCCCCGAAGCGGCAGTAAAACCACCAAAAACATCCACTTGACGAACCTTTTCGGTGATAGGTTTCATGTCTTTGTGCGTATCTGTTCCACGACTTCCGTTATCACCATTAAAACCTGGATTTAAGAAATTTTGGTGCGGAATTGCCATGTACCATCCGTGTGAGTTATTTGCCGTTGAGCCGAATACATCACCCGCTTCGTTGAAGCCCATTCCCCAAGTATTGTTTGAAGTGCTGGTTGTCCATTCCATTTTAGAGCCATCGGGTTTAAAGCGGAAAAACGCTTGTCCAAACTTCAATGAATCGCCTTCAGCCACTTTTCCACTAAAACCTGAATAACCTACACAACCCCAAATCCAGTTATCGAAACCATAATGCAGGTTAGAAGGCCCCGCGTGTGTATCGCCCGTGCCGAAACCAGTAAATAATACTTTCTTTTCGTCTGCTTTATCATCGCCGTCAGTATCTTTCAAAAACAACATGTGTGGTGCTTGTGAAACAAGCAAACCGCCGTTAGCAAAAACCATTCCTGTTGGAATGCTCAATCCTTCAGCAAAACGTGTAAATTTATCGGCTTTGCCATCTTTGTTGGTATCTTCACAAATCAAAATGTAATCGCTACCGCCCGATTCTTTGCGTTCGTTGGGGTAATCTTTCGTGATTAATACATATAAACGCCCTTTTTCGTCCCAACTCATTGCAATCGGGTGCATCACGTTTGGTTCGGCAGCAAATAAACTCAAATCAAAATCAGCAGGCACTTGAATGTGCTTCATTGATTCTTCGGGCGTAAGAGCCAATTGTTGTAGTTGCTCACCTGGGCGTTTTTCGTAATTGGGCAATTTTGCTCCTTTATACTCAAATGGTTTCGGATTTAATGCTGTATGAGCCGCACGAGCTTCATCGTTTACTGCCCAAACAATGCCATTTTCAATTAGTTTTTGGAAATTTACATTGCTCCAAGTTCTATCATCATGGCCGTAAGCTGTATAAAAAACTCGGCCTTTACCGTAGCTACGAGTCCAAGTATAAGGTTCAGTTTTGGCATCTGGACGGTCTTTTGTTTGGTCGGCTTTTATTTCACGGGTTTGTAAAACGTTGTTGTCAGGTTGTAATTGGCTATGTAAATAAGTTTCGTCAAAAGTCTTAATCACGCCTAAATCTTTCATAATGATATGATTTGGCTGAACATTTACTACTTGAATCGTATCCATGCGGTGTCTCCAAAACTGACCACCAACCATTTTGACATACTCAGGCGAATTACGGAAACAATACGAAGCACAATGAATCGGCAAAATGCCTTTTCCCGAAGCTACGTAATCGAGTAAAGCCTTTTCAGCGGCGGGCGTGATGTTATCCCAATTGGCAAAAATCATCAATGCATCGTATTTCGATAAATTTTGAGCGTTAATGTCTTCCAATTTATCGGTATAAGTAAAGTTGATACCTTTATTGCCAAGAGCCGCCATGATTGTCGGAATTCGCTCAATAGGTTTATGATGCCCATTATCACCGAGAAAAAGGATTTCGAGGCGACGGCCAGTTTGGGCGAATATGCTCGAAAAAGAGAGCATGAGAGTTAGAAATAAAACGATTTTTTTCATTTGAGTTTTAATTGGATAAGGCGTTAAAATTATTCGTCCCAAGAAATATTTTCTAAGAAATCGAATACATAACGTTCATCATATTCGACTTCAAAAACTTCTAAAAACTTGAGGTATTCTTCTTTGAATGTATGTTTTATATGGTGTTCTTCTTGATTGTTAATGTATTTAATAACAGTATCAATTTCAGAACGACTGTATGAAAATGCTCCATAACCTTTCTGCCATTTAAAGTTTCTATTAGAATAGGTCTCTTTTATAAATTTATTAGAAGAAGTTTTAAGTTCTTCAATAAGATTTGAAATCGTAGTTGCAGGATTATGCCCAATAAATACATGAATATGGTCTGGCATTCCATTAATGACCAGCGGTTTTGAACCTAAATTTTTAACAATTCCTCCCATATAGGCGTATAATTCATTTTTCCACGCTTTTTTTATTACATTTTCACGTCCTTGCACCGTAAAGATGATATGAATATAAATTTGGGAATAGGTATTTGCCATTTTTAAAGATTTGTTTTTAACAGCGTGATTTTATTTCGGTGCGATGCACCTTAAAATTTGTTTCGGTCTATATTTTCTACAAATATTTTGCGGCTCTGCCGCTAATTTTAAACATTACTTATTGGTGCTTAGCATAATATTTATAGGAATATAATCACAAGTTTTTCCTTTCTATAAATATTTTGCGGTTATGCACCTATTTACAGTATTTTTATTGGTGCGTAGCACCCAAATATTTGTAGAAAAAATAGTGAGCCATAAGGTCTTAAGGTGCATCGCACCGAAATAATCTTTTAAAATTTACTTTGGTTTTTGCTCAAAATAAATTGCCTTAAAAATCAAAACTCAGGCAAATAAATAATTTCTCCTCCTTTCATGGCAGACTCGTGAGCCAAGATTCCAACTGATGTCCAATTGGCCGATTGCACGGCATTCGGGAATGGGTCACGGTCTTCGATAAGTGCCGAAATAAATTCATGAGCCAAATGTGGGTGCGAGCCACCGTGTCCGCCACCTTGTGCAAAACTTAGGTGCGTGTTGTCGTTGTGGTCATACACACCTTTTCCAGTGAAAGATTGAATTTCTTTCGGAAGCAAGTGAGCATAATCAGGCGTTTCAACTTTTTCTGGAATCTCAGACTCAAGTTTTTTTGCGGTATGAATAACGTTTGGTTCGTTTTCAATCAATGCCCATTCGAAAGATTTTTTTGAGCCGTAAACCTCAAAACTTTCACGGTATTGACGTGCAACATCGAATAACGAACGATAAACATAAGCACTTAAATCGCTATTTTTAAATTTTATGTGTGCTGATTCCACAGCGAATGGTGAATTATGTATTTTTATCAAATCTTCCGAAATTGTTCCCGAGCCAAAGCACGAAACGTATTCAGCTTCTAATCTTAGCAAACCAGCCACTGGTCCAACGCAATGTGTAGCGTAGTGCATCGGTGGTAATCCTGGCCAATAGTCAGGCCAGCCTTCCATGTCTTGTTGATGCGATGCTTTCAAGAATTGCACTTTTCCGAGTTCGCCTTTTTCGTATAATTCTTTTACAAACAAAAACTCACGGGCATAAACTACTGTTTCCATCATCATGTATTTCTTACCAGTTTCTCGGCAAGCGTTTACGATGGCTTTGCAATCTTCCACTGAAGTTGCCATCGGAACTGTACACGCTACGTGTTTTCCTGCATAAAGTGCCTTCAAAGTTTGCTCAGCGTGATTCGGAATTGGCGAATTGATATGTACTGCATCAATATTTGGGTCTTTCAATAATTCGTCGTAGTCAGAATAGCGAACGTCGATGCCAAAAGTATCACCGATTGCATTGAGTTTTTCAACGTTTCTTTGGCAAATCGCATACATATTTGCGTTTGGGTGAAGCTGATAAATTGGAATAAATTCTGCTCCGAAGCCAAGTCCAACGATGGCTATGTTTATTTGTTTTGACATATTATTTATAAGTGAGATTTTAAAAACGATAGACTATCTTTCATTAATTGTTCTTCTGAAACAAACATTTTTCTCCAAATATTGGCTGCTGGAAGTTTCATGCTGAAGGCTTCGATGCTCAACATTCCATCATAATTAATTGATTTTAAGGCTTCTAAGATTTCTTCAAAATCAATTCTTCCTTTGCCAAGCGTGCTGCGGTCATTTTCCGAAAGCTGCACATGAACCAGGTGCTTAGCCAATTTTTTGATGGCTTCAGTCATTGATTTTTCTTCAATATTGGCGTGGAAAGTATCAAACATTATCTTGCAGGCAGGGTGATTGATTTCTTCGACCAAAGCCAAAAGTTCGTCCGACGACGAAACTAAATAACTTTCAAAGCGATTCAAATATTCAAGTCCTAAGGTTATGCCCATGCTGTCTGAATATTCAGCTAAATCCCAAAGGTTTTCTTTTGCCCAAAGCAATTCTTCTTTGGTTGGGGGAACGCCAGTGAACACACCTAAAGCCGAATGAAAAGGCCCTGTGAGTAAATCTGAACCTAAAATCATGGCACAATCAATGGCACGTTTGTTTCGTTCTAAAGTTGCTTTACGCATATTTTCGTCGGGACTAATTTGATTAAAATCGCCACCATTTATCGTAACGGCGATACGTTTCAAACCCAATTCGTCTAATTTTTGTCGCCAAGAATACCATTTTTCTGGATTTACGTCGAAAATAGGAATCTCCACACCATCAAAACCAATTTCCTTGATTTGTTCTAAAATAGGAAAAAGATCTTCATTAATTTCAGTTCCCCATAAAAGGAGATTCATTCCGTAGGTCATAGCCCCCAAACCCCCAGAGGGGACTTTTTTTTAATTAAAAATAATAATACAAATATATCACAATAAAATTATATTAAATATGCTTGCTTTTACTAATTTTGACTGTATTTTGATGTTTTTAAATATATTTGTAGAAAAATAAGCAAATATACGTATATATGTAATTTAACTAAAACGACTGTTTAGCAGTACGCTGCCCACTGTCGTCTGCGAACTGTGGACTTTTTCATGAAATTACTAAAAAAAACACTCGGAAGTCAGGTTTACTCATTTGAAGTGCAGGAATTGCGTCAATCTCATTTTGATTCGAGTTGGCACTTTCATCCTCATTATCAACTGTTTACAGTTTTTGCAGGAAGTGGTACTCGCTTCATTGGCGATGATATTCAACATTTTGAAGCTGGAGATACTGTATTTTTAGGCCCAAATGTACCGCATCTTTGGCGGAGTGAAAAGGTTTATTTTGAGCAAAATTCTGAACTGCAAACGCACGGAATTGTGGTCTATTTTACAGAAGATTTTTTGGGAAACAATTTCTTTGAAAAATCCGAAATGCATCGCCTTAAACAGCTTTTACATAATGGTCGACGTGGAATGGATATCGTAGGCACAATGCGTGAAAAAATCAGAGAAAGCTTAGTAAAATTAAACAAATTGGAAGGTTTTGAACGAGTTTTGAAATTGCTTTCGATACTGCATGAGCTTTCTCAATCGACTGATTATGAGCTTATTACGAGTTTGGGTTATGTAAATATGTACAAGATTTCGGAAACAGAGCGGATGCAAAAAGTACATGATTACGTAATGAAACATTTCAAAGAGGAAGTACGATTGAGTGAGTTAGCATCGCTCGTGAGTATGAGCGATGCAGCTTTTTGTAGATATTTTAAGAGTCGAACCAATAAATCTTTTTTTGATTTTATTGCCGAAATTCGCATCGGACACGCCTGCAAACTGCTGCATGAAGGCACACTCAATATTACTCAAATTGCTTATGAAAGTGGTTATAATACTATTTCAAATTTTAATCGACAATTTAAGGCAATCGTCGGAAAATCGCCATTGGTTTATCAAAAAGAGTATCGAAGAGATTAGAGAATATAAAGGAGCCAAAAATCGCATATAAAATTCTACCAATAATGATGATTTGTACTGTTTTGGTTATTATCAAGATAAGCAAAAATGATGCAAACTCGATTTATTCCATTCCTTTTAAGAAGCAATAATTATAAATGCGTTTTTTTAAGGATATAAATTTTAACAATATTTGCAGTAATAAGCAGTTGGGTATATTTAATCGACAAATTTGTTTTTCATAAAAAACTGATAGACAGTATTTTATATTAATGTGAACTGTGGATTATAGACCGTGGACTACTTATCTTTACATTAAAAAAATAAATTTACAACAAAACAATAACCATAATGAAAGCTCTTCTTTGTAAAGAATTTGGTATGCCTGACACTCTCGTTTTGGAGGATTTGCCCGCTCTAAAAGCCGAAGCAGGTAAAATTGTGATCAGTATAAAGGCGTGCAGCGTTAATTTTCCAGATACGCTTATAATTAGAAATTTGTACCAGTTTAAACCTGCTTTACCTTTCTCGCCTGGGGGCGAAGTTTCTGGAATTGTAAAAGAAGTAGGTGAGGGAGTAAAACACTTAAAAGTAGGTGATAAAGTTTTTGCCATGACAGGCTGGGGCGGAATGGCCGAAGAAGTGCTGGTCGATGCTCGCAGGGTATTCCCGATGTTGCCCAAAATGGATTTTGTTACGGCGGCTTCGGTAATGTATAATTACGGAACATCTTATCACGCTCTGAAAGACCGTGCCGAATTAAAAGCAGGAGAAACTTTATTGGTGCTCGGTGCGGCCGGTGGCGTAGGTTTGGCAGCTGTCGAATTGGGGAAATTGATGGGGGCAACCGTTATTGCGGCAGCATCGAGCGATGAAAAACTGGCTATTTGTCGAGAAAAAGGGGCAGATTATACGATTAATTATACAAATGATGATTTGCGAGAAAAAATAAAAAGTATCACTGAAGGTAAAGGCGTTGATGTGATTTATGATGCCGTAGGCGATAAATATACCGAGCCAGCTCTCCGTTCGATTGCTTGGAAAGGGCGTTATTTGGTAGTTGGTTTTGCGGCAGGCGAAATTCCAAAAATTGCTTTGAATTTGGCATTATTGAAAGGCTGTGCGATTGTTGGTGTTTTTTGGGGACAGTTTGCCGAAAAAGAACCTGCTCAAAACTTCAAGAATATTCAAGAATTGGCGGGATATTTTATGAAAGGTAGTTTGCGTCCGCATATTCATAAACTTTATTCGCTGGCAGAAGCGGCCATTTCGCTAAATGATTTGATGAATAGAAAAGTGGTCGGAAAAGCAGTAGTGGTGATGTCGGATGATGTGCAAATGCCAAGCTATGAAGTTGCTCAAACTTCTAAGCAAGAAATAAAACCAGTTGCTCAAGTAAGTAAAGTAGGTGAAATGCTTATTTTCAAAGACTTAGTAACTCTAAAAAACCATATTGGTAAAGAACTTGGAACATCGGATTGGCAGACAATTACACAAGATAAAATCAATGTTTTTGCCGCCGCAACCCTCGATGATCAATGGATTCATGTCGATGAGGAGAAAGCTAAATTTTCGCCTTTTGGAAAGACGATTGCTCATGGATTTTTATCGTTGTCGTTTTCTCCAAAATTCATGTACGAAATGTTCAAAGTAGAATCTGCCAAAATGGGACTGAATTATGGCACAAACAAAGTGCGTTTTATCTCGCCTGTGCCTGTGGACAGTCGTGTGCGTATGAAAGCAACTTTGAAAGATGTAGAAGACATGCAACCCAACGGAGCAAAACTCATCATTGATGCCGTTTTTGAGTTAGAAGGCTCAGAGAAACCTGCTTGTGTGGCGGAGTTGTTGAGTGTGGTTTATGAGTAGGGTTAAGGTATGTACCGCAGGACTGATTGATTTTAAAGTCAGACCTGCGGTACTTTATAATTTTTCAAACAATCATTTATACTTCTTAACAATCATATTTGACCTAAAAAGAGAATCGGGCTCATAGACTCTTATGACCGAATGATCTGCTTTAACATCCTTTACAGGCATTTTATAGGTGATAATATTAGGGTTGGTTAAAGGCTTTATTGTATTATATTCTCTATCAAAATTAGGCTTATAAAATGGATGTTTAATAACTGGCTTTGATTCATCCGATAATTTATCGGTGAAACCTTTTTCTGACGAAAGTGGTAAGGTTTGTGCTTGAACTGCCGCGGTTGTGAAAAAAAACAGAGAAAAAAGTAATGGTTTCATAGATTTAGAATTGTACATGATGTAAAAAAATAATTTTATTTCATCAGCTTACCTGCCAATCGCCACACGTTTCAAAATATTATTAATCACTTCGTGCGTAGTGAGGCCGTCGGCCTCGGCTTCGTAGTTGAGGATAATTCGGTGATTGAAAACATCGTGTACAAGAGCTTTGATGTCTTCGGGCAAAACATAGTTACGCTCATCAAAATAAGCGAGAGCTTTGGCTGCATTATAGATTGAAATACCCGCACGTGGCGAGACTCCAAACTGTATGTAGCGAGCTTCATCTTTTAGACCATATTCTGCTGGGCGACGAGTAGCAAAAACTAACTCTATTATGTAACGTTCGAGCATTTCTGAGATTGTAATTCTATTGATTTCTTGCCCGATTGCAGCAATTTCTTCTTTATCAAGTATGGGTTTTGGTGTGTAGTTTTCGTTCAGATTGGCTATTTTTCTTACCATTTCTAATTCATCGTTTTTATTGAGATAATCAACAAAAACTTTCATCATAAAACGGTCAACTTGGGCTTCGGGTAGGGGATATGTTCCTTCTTGCTCGACAGGGTTTTGGGTGGCCATTACCATAAACGGGCGGTCGAGTTGGTGCGTTTCGTCGCCGATGGTCACTTGTTTTTCGGCCATTGACTCCAAAAGTGCCGATTGTACCTTTGCAGGAGCTCTATTTACCTCATCGGCTAAAATTAAATTGGCAAAAATTGGCCCTTTTTTAACCTCAAAATCGCCCGATTTTTGATTGTAAATCATGGTACCGACAAGGTCGGCAGGAAGTAAATCGGGTGTAAACTGAATACGATTGAAACCTAAATCCAACACTTTAGCTAAAGTGTTGATAGTCTTGGTTTTAGCTAGTCCTGGAACGCCTTCGAGCAGGATATGCCCACCCGTAAAAAGCCCAATTAACAAGCGATTAATCAATTTTTCTTGACCAATCACTACTTTTCCAGTTTCAGCAAAGACGTCTTTTATTTTTTTATGTAAAATTCTTGAGTTTTCCATGTATTTTATTGCATAATTTTCAAAATTGTGAAGTTTATAAAACGTGAAGTTAGTAAAAAGCATCAGAAAGCTGCCATCATTTGCCATCTTTTTTAGGAAGTATGGCACTGACGAACCTATCTTTTTGATGCATATCCTTAATGATTTCAACTTCCGAAAAGCCTTTTCTTCTAAAAACATTGGCCGTTTCTTCGCCCAAAGCTTCATTTATTTCGACTGCCACTAAACCATTGTCAGTTAGGTTATTGAATGCAAAATTAGCGATTGCTTCGTAGAAAATCAATGGCTCTGAGTCTTCTACAAAAAGTGCTAAATGTGGTTCAAAATCTAAGACATTTTTTTGCATTCGGTATATTTCCTGCTTCGTCACGTAAGGAGGATTGCTGACGATAATGTTGAATGAGCGAATGAATGGGGGTTTTAAAATATCTACTTTTTCAAAATTTACGTCTGCTTTATTCAATTCAGCATTCTTTTTTGCTGTTTCAAGGGCATTTTTTGAAATATCGTATGCTGATACTATAAAATTTGGCAATTCTTTCGCAATTGAAATAGCAATACAGCCACTTCCTGTGCCGATGTCGAGAATTGATAACTGTTTTCTTTTTACTGAAAATTGCGTTTTTTGTTTATCAATAATATATTTTACCAGTTCCTCGGTTTCAGGTCTTGGAATTAATACTGAATCATTAACTAAAAATCTTCGTCCATAAAATTCTGTTTCACCCAAAATGTATTGGATTGGCTCATTATTATTTAATCTCTCGATAATATTTGTCCAATCAATGGCCTTTTCGAAGGATTTATCACCAAGAACATCTATTTTTTTAAGACCTAAATAAAATTCCATTAACCAAAAAACAATTTCTTTTGCTTCTTGCGATTCATAAGTCGTAATTTGTTGTAGTAAATTATCGTATAATTGTTTGCTTGATTGCATAAATTTGCATTTGTGAGAAAAACGAACATTATGCGGTCGTCGCTTTATTCGTTCACAAAAATATTCACTAATTCATTCATTCACTAATTCACTCCTTAATTCCATTGGATTTCAACGAAAAATACATGCTACGTGCCTTGCAACTGGCAGAAATCGGTAGAGGAACTGTAAGTCCAAACCCGATGGTGGGCTGCGTAATTTTATATAATGATGTGATTATCGGTGAGGGCTGGCACAAAAAATACGGCGATTGGCACGCTGAAGTAAATGCAGTAAACTCGGTAAAAGATAAAACCTTACTTTCGGAAGCGACTGCCTACGTAACACTCGAACCTTGCACACACTTCGGAAAAACGCCTCCGTGTGCCGATTTGCTGGTTAAGTATCAACTAAAAAAAGTAGTTATTTGTAATCACGACCCATTTCCTTTGGTTGCTGGTAAAGGCATTCAGAAACTACTAGATGCTGGTATTGAGGTAGTTACGGGAGTTTTAGAAGAAAAAGGAAGACTATTAAATGCTCGTTTTTTTACGGTAGTTGAGAAAAACCGACCTTATATTATTTTGAAGTGGGCTGAAACGGCTGATGGTTTTATTGCTGGCGAAAATTTCGAGCAAATCAAGATTAGTAATGCACTTTCGAACAAACTTTCGCATAAATGGCGGAGCGAAGAAGATGCCATCATGGTCGGAACAAATACTGCTTTTCACGATAAACCAAGACTAAATGTAAGAGAATGGACTGGCCGAAATCCTATACGAATTATGATTGGAAGTAGGAAAGTCGTCACCTCTTCCACTAATGAAGGGTTTTTAATCGGTGGACTAACATTAAATTTGCCAAATGTACATTCAATCATAATAGAACTAATGTCAATAGCTCCCCCATCGGGGTCAGGAGGGCTACAATCAATCATCATCGAAGGCGGAACGAAGCTTTTACAAAGTTTTATAGAAGCAGAGCTATTTGACGAAATTAGAGTTTTTAGAAGTCAGAAACAACTCAAAAAAGGGATTTTGGCTCCAG
>Ga0209189_1000956_pt1 | contig 22427 bp, 20 predicted proteins | sample C_130820_EF_Meta_FD_187308 | JGI IMG/M metagenome (GOLD analysis project Ga0209189, IMG submission 187308) | Freshwater microbial communities from Lake Croche, Canada to study carbon cycling - C_130820_EF_MetaG (SPAdes) (version 3) | ecosystem: Environmental > Aquatic > Freshwater > Lake... | reverse complement strand
GCCGTCGAGCCGGCGTAGGCGGCCAGCGCAGGCAGGATGCCGCAGCGCAGCCGGCTTCGAGTGAGCGAAGGCCTGGAAGGCCGCAGCGAACGTCCGGGCGAGACGGCACGGGCAGCCCCGAGCCCGCGTCACCTGCTGTGGCGCGTCGTCGACGATGGCCGCATCGTGCGCTTCGCACGAATCCGAGCCCGCATCACAGCGCGTCCTGCCCCGCGGACGACGCGTCGAGGTGGGCGGTCTCGTTGAAGGCCAGGAGCGTCGGCCCGGGCCACTCGAGCGTGGTCACCGAACAGTTGGCCAGCGCCGGCAGCCGCGTGAAGGGCCGCTCCGCGGCGGCCGCCAGGAGCGGATGACCGCCGCCGAGCAGGCTGCCGAGCGCCGCGGTGAGCACGCCGCCGTGCGCCACCACGATCATGCCGGAGGCCGGGCGGGTCGCGAGCCGCTCGAGCGCCTCGCGGCCGCGGGCCGCGAGCCGGGCCCGCGATTCGCCGCCGGGGATCGCGTAGTGGACGTCGCCCGAACGCCACCTGGCCACCTCCTCCGGAAAGCGGATCTCGAGGTCGGCCCAGAGGTGCCCCTGGAAGATGCCCGCGTGCAGTTCCGCCAGCTCGGGCTCGACCTGCACGGGGAGCCCGACGGCCGCGGCGATCGCGGCGGCGGTCTCGCGGGCCCGTTCGAGCGGGCTCGACCAGATCTCGGTGACGATCCCGTCACGGGCCAGGCACCGGCCCCAGTCGGCCGTGCGGCGCGCCTGCTCGCGGCCGAGCGCGGAGAGCGCGACGTCGGCCTGCCCCTGCACGCGTCCCTCGAGGTTCGAGAGACTTTCGCCGTGGCGCACGAGGTATTGCCGCATGCCCGCAGGTTACCGCACCGGCCCCGCCGCGGGCAGGGTGGCCATGTCGGCACGGGGCGGCGTCGCGGCCCCGCGGGCCTTGGTCAGCTGTTCGGCGAGTTCACGGCCCGTGCCCTGCAGCACGAACACCTCGCTGGCGGCCGGCTGGCCGCCCCGGGGCCGCACGATGCAGATCACCTCCGCCTCGTCGTCGCTCCGCCAGACGTGGTCGACGAGCGCCTGCTCCCCGGGAGAGAGCGGCTGCGAACCGCCCCGCGGCTCGGGGGGCAGCGGACGGGCCGGGCGGGATTCGGCCGGCACGGTGACGGAGGCGGGGGCCATCGCGGCGGCGTTGGGCACCGTCGCGGCGGTGGGCAGGCTGTCGGCGCGGTCACGACGGTCGAACGACACCGCCGGCATCTCCGCCGGCATGTTCGGCAGGAGCGGCCCCGCCGCGGCGAGGTCGCCGCCGCTGGGATAGACGCTGCGGTAGACGAACGCGAGCCCCGCGTCGTCAAGCTGCTCGTGGATCGTCGGCAGGGCGGCGAAGAGTCCCTCGTTCTCGGCCGGGTCGGCCGCGTTGCAGACGCCGATGAGCGTGCCGTCCACGGCGAACAGCCCGCCGCCGCTGCGGCCCTGCACCGGCTGGCCGGCCACCTGCACGTTGGCGGGACCGAGATACTTGTCGACCGCGGTGACGCGGCTGTGATGGATCGTGGGATCGTCGCCGCCGTTGCAGCCCACGGTGACGACCGGCTCGCCCGGCGTGGTCCGGCGGTCGGTGCCGCCCACCCGCACCGGCTCGATCTGCCTGTCGGTGAAGATGCTCACGAGCGCCAGATCGCGCTTCAGATCCCAGGAGACCACCTGCCCCGCCACGCCCTGTGGCCCGTCGGCGCCGAAGAGGTCGACCTCCACCCGGCCCTTGCCCTGCGAGTCGCGGAAGATGTGGCCGCAGGTGAGGATCAGCGCCTCCCCCTGACGGCAGTCGACGACGGTGCCGGTGCCCCGCGACACCCCCTTGCCGTCCGCGACGAGCAGCCGCGCGGTGGCCGCCATGAGCCGGCGCTCGAGCGCCGCCCGGGCGGCCGGATCGAGCTGGCTCGACGCGGCGAGGCCCGCCGGCGGCTCGGTGGCGGGCCGCGGCGGCAGCCGGTCCCGTGGCGGCGGCGGAGCGGGAGCGGCCGTGATCGCGGCGGGAAGCTTCGCCTGCGGGCGGGCCGGCACGTCGGTCGCGAGGGGGGCGGCGGCCGGCGCGACGGGGAGCGGGATGCCCGCGAGCTGGGCGGCCGTCGCGGCGGGGGGAGCGGCGGGCAGGCCGAGCGGCTGGCGGCTCTTGGCGAGCAGGTTCTCGAGTTCGCCGCGGGTCGTGGCGCCGTTGATGCGACCGGCCTCCTGTCCCTTCACGAGCAGCACGTAGCAGGGCACGCCGGTGACGGCGAACCGGCGCACGAGATCCCCCTCGCGATCGACGTCGACGTGCCGCACGACCCAGCCGGCGGCGGTGATCTCGCCGATGAGCGGCGCCATCTGCCGGCACGGCCCGCACCACGGGGCGGAGAAGTCGAGCAGCACCACGTCGCCGGCGGCCACGGCGGCGGGGTTGGCCCGCGTGGGGGCCGCGATCGCCACGGCGATCAAGACGGCCAGCGCGAGCGGCGGGAGTGATCGCGGTGTGGAGGTCATCCGTGGTTCCAACGCGGTCTCGATGTCGGAGGACGGAGGGGGGACGCGGGCCGGCGGTCGGGACGCCGGCGCGGAGGCCGACGGGGGGCGGGATGGTGCCGGGCCGGTGGGCTCGCGACAAGATCATTTTGGCCCCCGCGCGGCCGATCCGCGGTTCCCCATCTCGCCGCGCCCTTGCGCGGTTTCCCCGTTTCCACACCCCGTCTTACAATCCGCCTTCCCGCGCGGCCGTCGTGCCGTCGCCTTTCCGGCCCCGCCGCCCTCGCCACGCGATCCGCCATGACCGTTCCGGCCCGCCGCATCCTCGTCACCTCGGCGCTGCCCTACGCCAACGGTCACATCCACCTCGGGCACCTGGTGGAGTACATCCAGACCGACGTCTTCGTGCGGTTCCAGAAGCTGCGCGGCCACGAGTGCGTCTACCTCTGCGCCGACGACACGCACGGCACGGCGATCATGATCCGGGCCGCCGCCGAGGGCCGCGGCGAGGAGGAGCTGATCGCGACGATGCGGGAGGCCCATCTCGCCGACTTCGGCGGCTTCCAGATCGCCTTCGACCACTACGGCTCGACGAACAGCCCGGCCAACAGGCATCGCTGCGGCGAGGTCTGGAAGGCGCTGCGGGGCCGCGGCCTGGTGACCAGCCGGCAGGTGCAGCAGCTCTTCGACACGGCCCGGGGCATCTTCCTGGCCGACCGGTTCGTGAAGGGCACCTGCCCGCGGTGCGGCGCGGCCGACCAGTATGGCGACGCGTGCGAGAAGTGCGGGGCGACCTACTCGCCGGCCGATCTCGTGGATCCCGTCAGCGCCGTCAGCGGCACCCGGCCGGAGCTGCGGTCGGCCGAACACCTCTTCGTGACGCTCGAGCCGCTGCAGGACTTCCTCCGTGCGTGGACGCAGTCGTCCGGCGCGCTCGATGCCCGGATCGCCAACTACCTCGCCGGCCACTTCCTCGGCGAGCCGCTCCGCGACTGGGACGTCTCCCGCCCCGCGCCCTACTTCGGGTTCGAGATCCCCGACGCACCGGGGCACTACTGGTACGTCTGGTTCGACGCGCCGGTGGGCTACATCGCGGCCACCGAGGAGTGGTGCGCGGCGCGGGGCGGCTCGTGGGAGGCGTGGTGGGGCCGCGACGGCGGCGGCTCGGGCCCGCGGGAGACCGCGCCGGCGGAGATCCATCACTTCATCGGCAAGGACATCACCTACTTCCACACGCTCTTCTGGCCGGCGATGCTCGAGGCCGCGGGGCTGAAGCTGCCCGCGAAGGTGCGGATCCACGGCTTCCTCACCGTCAACGGCCAGAAGATGTCGAAGAGCCGCGGCACGTTCCTGCTCGCGCGGACCTACCTCGACCACCTCGATCCCGGCATGCTCCGCTACTACTACGCGGCGAAGCTTTCCGGCGGGATCGACGACATCGACCTCAACCTCGACGAGTTCGCGGCGAAGGTGAACGCCGATCTCGTCGGCAAGGTGGTGAACCTCGCCAGCCGCACGGCCCGGTGGCTCGAGGCGACGGGTCTGCCGCCGGCCTACCCCGACGACGGCGGCCTCTTCGCCGCGGCGGCCGCCGACGGCGCCGCGATCGCGGCCGCCTACGAGGAGTGCGACTTCGCCCGGGCCATGCGGCTGGTGATGGCGGCGGCCGACCGGGCCAACGCCTACGTCGACGCCGAGCAGCCCTGGAAGCTCGCGAAGGCGGGTCCGGCGGAGGCCGGGCGGCTCGCGGCGGTCGCGGGCGTCGCGCTCAACCTCTTCCGGCAACTGGCGGTCTACCTCGCCCCGGTGCTCCCGGCGCTCGCCGAGCAGGCGGGCGCGCTGGTGGGGGGCCCGATCCGCTCGTGGGAGGAATCGCAGCGACCGCTCGCCGGCCTCCCGGTCGGCGTCTTCAAGCCCCTCATGCGCCGCGTCGAGACGGCCCAGATCGAGGCCCTGCTCGCGGCGTCGCGGGCACAGGCCGCAGCGTCCTCCCCGTCCCCGCCCGACACGCCAGCCACGAAAGGCACCCGCATGGAATCCGAGTCAGCAGCCGCCGATTCCGCCGAACCGCTCGCCGCCGAGCCGCTCGCCGCCACCTGCACGATCGACGACTTCGCGAAGGTCGACCTGCGGGTGGCGCGGATCCTCGCCGCCGAGGAGGTGCCCGAGGCGAAGAAACTGCTCAAGCTCACGATCAGCCTCGGGGGCGAGGAACGGCGGACCGTGTTCGCCGGCATCAAGGGCTTCCATGCCCCGGAGGCCCTCGTGGGGCGGCTGGTGGTCGTGGTGGCGAACCTCGCGCCGCGGCAGATGAAGTTCGGTCTCAGCGAGGGCATGGTGGTGGCGGCCAGCGGCGCGGCCGCGACGGGTGTCTACCTGCTCTCCCCCGATTCCGGCGCCCTGCCCGGCATGCGGCTGCACTGACCCGGCGGCGATGCGGCCGCTCCCGGCGCGCGGATCGTGCAGGCGCCGCCGCGTGCCCGTGCCGGCGGCCGCGGCCGACGGGTAAGATTGGGCGGAAGCCGGCCGCCGTGCCGGTGCGAACAGGCTGCGTCAGCGGAGGCTCGACCATGGCCCGCACGGTGATCCTCGTCCCCACCGACTTCTCCACCGCCAGCGACGCGGCCCTGCCGCACGCCGAGGCCCTGGCGCGGCAGTCGTCGGCCGAGCTGCTCGTGCTGCACGTGCAGGAGCCCCCGCTGGCCTACGGCACGGGCGAGCTCTACTACGGCCTGCCCGAGCCCGATTCCGAGCTGATCCAGAAGATGCTCGACGCGGTCAAGCCCGCCGATCCGGGCGTACCCTGCCGGCACCGGCTCGCGATGGGGGACCCGGCCGCGGAGATTCTGCGGATCGCCGCCGCGGAGGGGGCGGAGATGATCGTCATGGGAACCCACGGCCGCACCGGCCTGTTTCGCGCGCTCATGGGCAGCGTGGCGGAGGCGGTCGTGCGCCGGGCCCCCTGCCCCGTGCTCATCTATCGTGCCGCGGCGGGCGCGCTCGCCGACCGTCGGGCCCACTCGCTCCACCTCTGACGAGCCGTCCGCTGCCCATGTCGACCCGGCCGATCCTCGAGTTGCGGGCCCGCGTCCGCGCCGCCCTGCGGCGCGTGTTCGATGAACGGGGGTTCGTCGAGGTCGACACGCCGATCCTGTCGGCCGAGGTGCTGCCCGAGCCCCACATCGACCCGATCCCGGTGGCGGTCGACGGCCCGCGGCGGCCGCCGCACTGGCTGCAGGCGAGCCCCGAGGCCTTGATGAAGCGGCTCCTCGCCGCGGACTCCGGGCCGATCTACCAGTTCGCCCGCGCCTTTCGCGCCGGCGAGCGCGGCCGGCTGCACGACGTCGAGTTCGTGCTGGTCGAATGGTATGCGCCCGGCGCGTCGCTCGACGACACCGCCGCGCTCGTCGACCGTCTCTGCGGCGCGGCGCTCGGGTCGGAGGGCGTCGAGCGGATCAGCTGCGCGCGGGCGTTCACCGAGATCGTCGGCGTCGATCCGCGCGCCGCGTCGATCGCCGACATGGCCGCGGCCGGCGCCCGGGCGGGGCTCCCTCCGCCCCCCGGCACCGAGGCGGCCGTCGGGCCGGAGTGCTGGGATCGTTGGTTCGAGTTCCTGCTGGCCGAGGCCGTCGGGCCGCGCCTGGGCCGGGAGCGGCCGACGATGCTGGAAGACTGGCCCGCCTCGCAGGCGGCGTTCGCCCGGCTCGCCCCCGACGATGCCCGCGTGGCCCGGCGCTTCGAGCTGTTCGTCGCCGGCGTGGAGGTGGCCAACGGCTGGGAGGAGGAGACGCGCCGCGACGTGCTCGTGGAACGGATCGAGGCGGCCAACCGGGTGCGGGCGGCGGACGGGCGGGCCGTGCTGCCCGTGCCGCACCGGCTGCTCGCAGCCCACGGCCCCACGATGCCGCAGGGCGTGGGCGCGGCGCTGGGGTTCGACCGGCTGGCGATGCTCGCGGCGCACGCCGACGGGATCGACGCGGTCCGCTGCTTCAGGTCGGGCGACTGATCGCCGTCCTCCCCGTCACTCGAGCTCGAACTTCGTCACCAACCACCGTTGCACGCGGCCGGCTTTCTCGCGCTGATCGCGCGGCTCGAGCTCCAGCCGCACCGCGAGCGGCCCCCCTTCGGCACACGGCGAGAGCCGCACACGCGCCACCCACCGTGGCCCTTCCGGCGGCTCGATCGCCTCGCAGCCGATCGCGCGTTCGGCGCGGCCGCCACACCGGAGCAGCGCCGCCACCACGGGCATCCGGGCGAACTCGGCTTCGGGCGGCTCCGGCGGGGCGTCGTGGGGCTGCAGCGGCCGGTCGAGCGCCGACGTCGAAGGCAGCAGGTCGGGCGCGATCATGGTGCGGGCCTCGACGAGCTTGCCGTCGCGGATGGCGTCGAGCCACGCCGTGGCGACGGCCCGGGCGCGGTCCGCCATGATCCGCCGGGCCACCAGCCTGCCCGTCAGCGCCTGTGCACCGAACCCGATCGACAGGGCCAGCCCCGCGAGGGCGGCGGCACGCCCCGCCTTCTCGGCCCCCTCGCGTGACACGTCGCGGAGCGCCACCACCGCCAGGCACACGCCCAGCAGCGGCAGCCCCCACAGGAGCGGGCTCGTGAGCGCCAGCGCCGAAAGCGCCCCCAGCGCCAGCGCGGCCACGGCCATGCCGCTCACGGGACGGTAGCCGACGGGTCCCTCGGTCGTCTCCATGGGCAACGTCACTTCGCCGGCACGCGAAGCCCCTCGGCCTGCTCCAGCTTCAGCCGCCTGTCGGCATACCGGAGGATGAAATCGGCGTCCTTGTCGAAGGCGGCGGCGGGCCGCGAGAAGGGCCCCGCCGCGGAGGTCGAACGCACCCACGACAGCCACTTGCGGTCGGGCACGAGCCCGAGGAAGAGCCGCGCCTCCGGCGTGGGCTGGATGAGATCGCGGGGTACGGGCGCCGTGTGCAGCGTGGCGGCCGTGAACGCCATCATCAGCCAGCCCGTCGCGAGCGCCATGATGCCGCCTCCGATCCGCTCCACGAGCGGCGGAAACACGACGGCCCGCCGCGACATGCGGTCGGTGGCCTCGCGGGCGAGCGCCAGCACCGCGCAGAAGATCAGCCAGATGCAGAGGAAGTCGAGCAGGTAGGTGAACTCCGCGAGATACTTCTCGAGCAGGCCGGCGAGCGCCTGGTACCAGCCGGTCGCCAGGGTCGCCGCCGCGAGCACGTTGAAGAACATCAGCAGCGACCGCCAGAGCCCCTCGCGCACGAGCATCCCCGTGACGGCGGCGAGCACGACGAGCAGCACGATCGTGATCGTCACTTCTTCGCGCCGGGCGAACCGGCCTCCTTCTTGACGGCGAACACCCGCTGCAATTCCTCGAGGGCCGTCGTGCCGGCGGCGACCGCGGCGAGCCCCTCGCTCAACAGCGCGCGCATGCCGTCCTTCACGGCGGCCTGTCGCAGCACCTTCGGCTCGCTCTCGGTGGCCAGTTGCTGGCGCAGGGTCGGCCCCGACGCCAGCTCGTAGATCGCGGTGCGGCCGGAGAACTGCCGGCCGTAGCAGGCCCGGCAGCCGCCGAAGGTGCTGGGCTTCTTGATCTCCGGCAGCTCCTCGGCGGTCAGCCCGGCCCGCTGCAGGAAGTCGGGCGTGGGGGGCACGCCCTCGCCGCACTGCGGGCAGAGCTTGCGGACGAGCCGCTGCGCGAGCGATCCGATCAGCGACCGGGCCAGCTTCTCCCGCGCCACCTTGAGCGCCAGCAGCCGCTGGACGGCGTCGATCGCGTCGCCGGCGCGGATGCTCATGATGACGATCGTCTGGTCGTCGGCGAGATCGACGAGCTTCGCCGCCAGCTCCGCGTCGGCGACGTCGCGGGCGACGACGCCCCGCGGGTATTCGAGCATCGCCTTCGCGAGCGCGGCCACGGCCGTCTCGCCGGCCTTCGGGGAATACCGCACCTGCTTGATGTTCTGGATCTCCTTCGGCGGATCGTCGCCGCTCTCGACCGAGACGAAGTCGCGGATCAGCCGGTCGGTTGAGGCGAGCACGGTGTCGAACGTGGTCGTGCAGCCCGTCAGCGGCGGCGACGACACGATGAACAGGCCCTTCTCGAGCGTCAGCAGGCCTCTGACCTGATTGGCCATGTCCGCCGACATCCCCAGATCCTCGAGCTTCTTCGGGGCCAGCGGCGGCTCGTCGAGCGCGAGCACCATCTGCCGCGACGTCTTGAGCGTGCGTATCGTCAGCTTGCAGGGCCGCTTCTTGCCCGCCACCTCGATGTCGAAGCCCGGCTGCTTCTCGGCCGCCTCGGCCGCCGGCACCGTGGCGAGTTCCTCGACCGCCCCGACGAGGGCCTTGGCGCCGGCGGCGTCGAAGGGCGTGGCGTCCTCCCACGTGTCGGGCTGCTTCGACTTGCCGCCGAGGCTCTTCGGCGCCGGCTTGACGGCCCGCGCCGCCCCCACGAGGCCGTCGACCTCGTTCCGCACCCGCACGCCGTCGGGGAAGATGTCGAGAAACACCTTGCTGGCCCGCGAGGCGAGCGCCTCCTGCATGATCGTGAGCAGGGCGGGAAAGCCGGGCAGCTTCCCGGCCCGCTCCTGCACCGCCAGATTCTCCTCGGGGGAGGCGGCCCCGGTGGCCAACAGCGCGATGTGCGGCAGGCCGTCGTCGGCTTTCTCCGGCTCCTTCATCTTCACGCCGAACGACGACAGCAACGCGGCGATCGACCGCCGGGCATGTCCCACCGTGAACACCCGCATCCCCTCGGGCAGCTTCGGATTGCGGACGCGGCTGTAGAGGAACAGGGGCAGGATCCAGGCGACGGCCATGAGCAACTGGCCCGCCGCCGCCCAGGGGATCCACCATGCCGCCAGCGCCAGCACCGCGAACGGGAACACTGCCCAGGCCGTCCACCAGTCGGGCCGCAGCTTCAACAGCGTGCTGTCGCGGCAGATCCAGTCGCTCGTGCGGGCCCAGAGCGCCACCCAGATCCACCAGCAGACGAGCGGCAGGATCGCGATCCCCCCCGCGGTGCCCCGCGCCAGCCACTCGGGCGAGACGGCCGGCCAGGCCGTGTCGGCCCGCCCCACGGCGGCTCCGCAGCAGCCGACGACCACCGCCGCCGCGACCGCCCGCCGCGCGGCCGCCGCCATCGTCCCGTTGATCGCGACGCCCGCACCCATTCAGGCGATGCCCTTGAGGGCCATCATCAGCTCCTCGCGGTTGGGGGCGATCTCCATCGCGTCGTGGCGGTCGATGAGACCCTGGTCGATCAGGCTCTTGAGGCTCTGCGTGAAGTTCTGCATGCCGTCCTTCACCGACTTCTTGATGTGGTCGGCGATGAGGTGATCCTGCTCCTCGAGCACGTACTTCCGGATGAGCACGTCGAGGAACATGATCTCCACGACCGGCACCCGGCTCACGCCGGGCCGGATCGACTTGAGCAGCTTCTGGGCCACGATCCCCTTCATGTTGAAGGCGATGGCGCTGCGGATCGCCGGATGCTCCTCCTGCGGGAAGAGGTCGAGGATGCGGCCGATGCAGCTCGACGCGCTGGCGGCGTGGATCGTGCCGAACACGAGATGCCCCGTCTCGGCCGCGTGGATCGCCGTCTTGAACGTCTCCACGTCGCGGAGCTCGCCCACGAGGATGATGTCGGGATCCTCACGGACGGCGTGCTTCATGCCGATCTCGAAGTTCCGCACGTCGGTGCCGATCTCGCGCTGGTTGATCAGGCACTTGTCCTCGGTGAACACGAACTCGATCGGGTCCTCGAGCGTGAGGATGTGCTTGCGGTAGTTGCGGTTGATGTAGTTGAGCATCGACCCGATCGTGGTGCTCTTGCCGGAGCCCGTCACGCCGGCGAGCAGCACCATGCCCTGGTCGAGCTGGCAGAGCCGCTCGATCGACGACGGCAGGAAGAGCTTCTCGAAGTCGGGGATCGTGTTGTTGACGCGGCGGGCCACGAGGCCCCAGGCGCCCTGCTGCGTGAGCATGTTGATGCGGAACCGCCAGCGCACGCCGTTGACGAGGCAGGTGGTGGCGAAGTCGGCCCCGCCGTCGCGGTCGAAGATCTCGCGCTGCTTGGCGCTCATGATCGGCGCGCAGAGCCGCTTCATGTGCTCGGCGTCGATCTTCGGATACTTGAGCGGCTGCAGCGCGCCTTTCACCCGCATGAAGGGCGGCTGGCCGACCTTGAGGTGCAGGTCGCTGCCGTTGAGCGTGACCATCGCCTGGAAGAGGAGGTCGATCTCGAGCCCGCTCGCGGGCAGCGGCACGGGCTTGGCCGCGTCGGCGGCCGGCGCCGGAGCCGGGGCGGCGGCGGGCGTGGAGGACTCAGCCGCGGCGGAGGTGGTGCTGGGATCGAGTGTCGCCATGGTTCGTTCCTGACGGAAGGGTGCCCGACGCCGCGGCGGCGGGAACGGGCCTGACGGGAATGCCCCTGCGCTGAAAAAGCTCCTTGACCTCCCGAATCGTACACTCCCCGAAGTGGAAGATGCCAGCGGCCAGCGCCGCGTCCGCACCTCCCCGCTCGATCGCGTCGGCGAGGTGCTCCGGCCGGCCGGCCCCGCCGCTGGCCACGACGGGAATCCCCACGGCGCGGCTGACGGCGGCCGTGATCTCGAGGTCGTAGCCGTCCCGCGTGCCGTCGCGATCCATGCAGGTGAGCACGATCTCGCCGGCGCCGAGCGACTCCACCTCCCGCGCCCAGGCCACGGCCTCGAGCCCGGTGGGCACGCGGCCGCCGTTGACGAACACCTCCCAGATCTCGCGGCCGTCCCGCCGCACCCGCTTGGGATCGATGTTGACCACCGTCGCGCAGCTGCCGAGCCGGTCGGCCAGTTCGCTGACGAGCCGGGGCGTGCGCACCGCCGACGAATTGATGCTCACCTTCTCGGCGCCGGCGTGGACGAGGCGGACGGCGTCGTCGAGCGTGCGGATGCCCCCGCCGACGGTGAACGGCATGAAGATCGTCTCGGAGACCTGCCGCACGACGTCGAGCATGATGGCCCGGCCCTCGTGGCTGGCGGTGATGTCGAGGAACACGAGCTCGTCGGCCCCCTCCGCCTCGTAGCGGGCGGCCACGGCCACGGGATCACCGGCGTCGACGAGGTCGAGGAACCGCGTTCCCTTGACGACGCGGCCCCGTTCGACGTCGAGGCAGGGGATGATCCGCTTGGCGAGCAACGGGGCCTCACTTTCCGGGCGATCGGGCAGAGTCGGCGGCCTGCGCCGTATGAACGGCGGCGGGCTGCGCGGTGTTGCCGGCGGCGGGCTGCGCGGTAGTGCCGGCGGCGGGCTGCGCGATGCGTCCCTCGTCGGGACTCGATGCCGTGGCGTAGAGCCGCCGGGGAATGCGGCCCGCGAGAAACGCCTCCCGCCCCGCCTCGCATGCCGCCCGCATCGCCCGCGCCATGCGGAGCGGGTCGCGGGCGTGGGCGATCGCCGTGTTGAGCAGCACGCCGTCCACGCCGAGCTCCATCGCGATCGCGACGTCGCTGGCGGTGCCCACGCCGGCATCCACGATCACGGGATACTCCGGATCCCCCTCCTTGAGATACTCCATGCAGATCCGCAGGTTGTTGGGGTTGAGGATGCCCTGCCCCGAGCCGATCGGACTGCCTGCCGGCATCACGCTGGCGGCGCCCGCCTCCTTGAGACGCCGCGCCAGCACCGGGTCGTCGCTCGTGTAGACGAGCACGGTGAAGCCCTCCGCCACGAGCCGGCGGGTGGCCTCGAGCGTGCCCACCGGGTCGGGCAGGAGCGTCCGCTGGTCGCCGAGCACCTCGATCTTCACCCACTCCGCGCCGGGATTGCCGAGATCGCGGAGCAGCTCGCGGCCCAGCCGCGCCACCCGCACCGCCTCGTCGGCCGTGTAGCAGCCGGCCGTGTTCGGCAGGAGGACGTACCGCCGCGTGTCGATGTGGTCGAGGATGTTCTCCCCCGCGGCGTTGACGAGCCGCTCGCGGCGCACCGCCACGGTCACGCACGCGGTGCCGGAGGCGTCGAGGCACCGGGCCATCTCGGCGTGGCTCGGGTACTTTCCCGTGCCCACGACGAGCCGGCTCGACAGCGTGATGCCGCCGACGCGGAGTTCGTCGCCGGAGGGTGAGGCCGGGGGGGTGTTGTCGTGTCGCATGGATGGGCGCCTGTCAGCCTCCGCCCACGAGCGTCACGATCTCCAGGCGGTCGCCGGCCTTGAGTGTACAGTCCGCCAGACGCGCCCGCGGCACGACCTCCTCGTTGACCTCCACCGCCAGCGGACGCCCCTCGAGGCCCAGCCCGACGACGACGTCCCGCGCGGTGGAACCGGTGGCGACGTCGCGCGAGACGCCGTTGACGATCACGCTCACGACGCCACCGGCCGTGTCCGCGCCCCTCGCGCCGTCATCCGGAGACCGTACTTCCATGCCGGCTACTTCGCCTTCGCCCCGCCGCCCCGCGGCCGGGCCACGTCGAGCGGCACGAGCGGCACGAGCTGCGCCGCCTGCGGCTGCTGGGCGTTCCAGGGGATGCCGTACGCCACGGTCGTGCCGGTCGAGGAGTCGGTGACGTAGAGCACCGACTGGGCGAACGACAGCCCGCCGCCGCGGCGCATCTCGGCGATGCCGGAGACGAGCAGGAACTTCGGGTTCTTCACCTGCCCGGCCTTGAAGCCGAGGTCCTTGAGCACGTTGTGCTTGTACGACGTGGCGAATTGCGACGTGCTCGGGCTGAGCACGCCCCCCGAGAGATCACCCGTTTCGAAGTCGAGCATGAAGAACCCCTCCACGCTCGGGTCGAGGGGCACCGTGCAGATGGCGAACGAGCCGTCGGCCTGCGACGTGACCGCCTCCACCCGAGGCAGCCGCCGCGGCTCGCCCTGCGGCAGCCCGCGGCCGACCGCCGCGCCCGCCGCCACGAGCAGCAGTCCCACCATTCCCCTCCGCAGCCTACGCCATGACCGGGATGACATGCTCCGCCAATCCTTTCCTCGTGCTCGGGTTCGATCCGTCGTTCGTCACTTGGCGGCGTTGGCCGCCGCCGGCGCCGCCGGGGCAGCCGCAGGCGCCGCCGCCGCCGGGGCAGCCGCAGGCGCCGCCGCCGGGGCCGCCGCCGGGGCTGCCGGTGCCGGCTGGGGAGCCATGTGCATGACCGCGACGCGGAACTTGCCCACGCCGTGCGTGCCGTCGGGAAACTGCTGGTCGATCGTGATCGTGAGGGGCGCGCCCGCCGCGATCTTCACGTCAGGAGCCAGCGTAAACGTCGCCGCGTGCTCCTTGCCCACGCCGCCGGCGATGGCCCAGCCCGAATTGGGGTCATCGTCGAGGGCGCCGGCGACGCCGTAATTCGCCTGCTCGAAGTCGGCCTTCGCGCCGGCGAACTTCACCGCATTGGGCGTCTCCGCCGAGCCGGGCGCCCCGCTCGTCACCGTGAACTTGCTGACGACGAAGTTGCCGCCGTCGGAACGGCCCGGGCCCTGTGCCGGCAGGCTCGGGTCGGGCAGCACCTCGAGGCGGATCGCCTTCGGCTCGACGCCGGCGGGCACGACGGCCTTGAGCGTGTAGGTGTCCTTGGCCCGGTTGCCGCCGACGACCACGATGCCGTCGGGCGCGATCGTGCCGGTGGCACCGGCCGCGCTCTTGAACTCGGTGGGCACCACGGGCGTGGCCTTCTCGACGAGCGTCACCGGCGGCGGAGGAGGAGGCGGGGGCGGCGGCAGCAGCTTGGCCGCGGGCGTGGCCACGATTCTGCCGCCGGCATGCGTGCCCACGAAGATGTTCTTCGCGTCGGGGGAGAACTGCACGCACCAGACGCTCGACTTCATCGCCTCGGGCCCTTCCTGCTGCCCCTTGGCGGCCACGTCCCAGAGCTTCACCGCGCCGTCGAGGCTGCCGGACACGAGCCGCGTGCCGTCGGCCGAGAAGTCGATGCTCGTGACCCAGTCCTTGTGGCCGGAGAGCGTGGCGAACTCCTTGGCATCCGAGGTGGTCCAGAGCTTGATCGTGCGGTCGGCGCCGGCGCTGGCGAGCTTCGATCCGTCGGGCGAGTAGGCCACGGCCCAGAGGGCGTCGCCATGCCCTTCGAGCTTGCCCTTCTCGTTGCCGGTGGCCGCGTCCCAGAGCTTGACGAGCTTGTCGCCGCCGCCGGTGGCGATCGTGCCGCCGTCGGGGGAGAAGGCGACGGCCGTGACGGGGCCGGCGTGGGCGGTGACCTGCTTGATCTCCGCGCCGTCGGCGGTGTTCCAGAGGATGACGGTGCCGTCCTCCCCCGCCGTGGCCAGCTTCGTCCCGTCGGGGGAGATGTCGAGCGACCGCACCCAGCCCTTGTGCTTCTTGAGGTCGGCCTTGTGCTTCTTCTCGCCGAGATCCCAGAGCTTCACGAGCCCGTCGTAGCCGGCGGTCGCGGCGAGCTTGCCGTCCTGCGACACCTTCACGGCCCAGACGGCCGTGGGATGCCCGGCGAGGTCGGCCTCGCGGGCGCCGTCGGCCTTCCACACGACCACGTCGCCCGGCCGGTAGAGCAGGCTCTCGCCGCCGGCGGTGACGATCTTCGAGCCGTCGCGGAGATAGTCGGCGGCGATCACCCAGCGCGGCGACGCGGCGAGGTTGGCCGGCGGCGCCGGCACCGCGGCGGGGGCGGCAGGTGCCGCCGCGGCGGGCGCGGCCTGACCGACGGCCTTGGTCGCCAGCGGGGCGGCCAGCGCGGCCAGGGCGAGGCACGGCACGAACGAGCGGGCAAGGAAGCGTGGCATCGAGGGCTTCTCCACGGAAGAGAACGCGCCGGCCGACCGGGCCCGGAGGTGAAGCCGGCCGCCTGGGGCGTGGGATGCGGGGACGATGGCTGGCCCCGACGGCCACGAGTATAGTTCCGGCTCGGCGGCCGATTCCAACCCCAGTGGCCACACCGGCCCGGGATCGCCGCGGGCCGCACCGTTCCCGGAGGATTTCCACCATGGCCGCTTCGCTTCGCGCGCGCTCCCCATCCACGTCGTCGTCGGGCGGGAAGCGGGCCGTGCTCGTCGCCAGCGGCGACCTCCGCGAGGAGGCCAACCGCGTCTGCTGGCCGGCCCAGCAGGCGATGGAGGCCGCGCTCGGGCGGGCCTTCGCCACCGCCGGCTGGAAGCTCGACCGCGGCCACGCGGCGACGAAGTCGCGCGGTCACGGCTTCATCGCCGGCGCCCGCGAGGGCCTCGACGTGTTCGCGACGATCGATCCCGAGGCGCCGCTCGTGGTGGCCGAGGCGGTCTGGCAATACTCCAACCACGTGCTGCCCGGGCTCACGACCCACGCGGGCCCGATCCTCACCGTGGCCAACTGGTCGGGCCAGTGGCCCGGCCTCGTCGGCATGCTCAACCTCAACGGCTCGCTCACCAAGGCGGGCGTGCCCTACGCCACGCTCTGGGCCGACGACTTCGCCAGCGCCAGCTTCCAGCGGCACCTGCAGTCGTGGCTCACCCACCGTGCCGTGCACCACGACACGAGCCACGTCGTGCCCTGCGACCGCGTCTCGATCCCGCGGAAGCTCGACCAGATCGGCCGGGAGATCGCCGCGACCCTCGTGCAGCGGAAGGCGCTGATGGGCGTCTTCGACGAGGGCTGCATGGGGATGTACAACGCCATCGTCCCCGACCATCTGCTCCACGCCACCGGCGTGTTCAAGGAGCGGCTCAGCCAAAGCGCGCTCTATCACGAGACGAAGCAGGTGGACGACGCCACCGCCCGCGGCGTGTTCCGCTGGCTCGAGAAGGCGGGCATGACCTTCCACTTCGGCCGTGACGAGGCCACCGACCTGACCCGCGGCCAGGTGCTCGAGCAGTGCCGGATGTACGCGGCCACGCTCCGTCTCGCCGACCGCTTCGGCTGCGACTGCGTGGGCATCCAGTATCAGCAGGGGCTCAAGGACCTGCTGCCGGCGAGCGACCTCGTGGAGGGCATGCTCAACGACTCGAAGCGGCCCCCCGTGGCGGCGGAGGGGAGCACGAAGCCGCTCTTCAAGGGGAAGCCCCTCGTGCACTTCAACGAAGTCGACGAGTGCGCGGGCCTCGACGGCCTGCTCACGCAGCGGGTGCACGAGGCGCTCGGCGAGCCGGTGGAGAACACGCTCCACGACATCCGCTGGGGCGACTGGGACCAGTCGCGATCGACCGACCAGTGGGTGTGGGTGTTCGAGATCTCCGGCGGCGCGCCCCCGGCCCACTTCACCGGCGGCTGGAAGGGGGCCCACGGCTGGCGGCAGCCGCCGATGTACTTCCGGCTCGGCGGCAGCACGCTGGCCGGCGTGAGCCGGCCAGGCGAGATCGTCTGGAGCCGGATCTGGGTGAACAACGTCGACGGCCGGGAAAAGCTCTGCATGGACATCGGCCGGGCGCAGGTCGTGAAACTGCCCGAGGAGGAGACCCGCCGCCGCCTCGAATCCACGACGAAGCAGTGGCCGATCATGCACGCCGTCACCTACGGCGTCTCCCGTGACCAATTGATGGCCCGCCACAAAGCCAACCACGTGCAGGTGGCCTACGCCAAGGACGCCGCCGGGGCCGACCGGGCGGCGCTGGCGAAGGCGGCCGCCGCGCGGGCGCTGGGCATCGAGGTGAGCTTCTGCGGCACCCGCGGCCACGGCGTGGCGCCGGGCGTCCGCTGGGACGCCTGACGCGACCGACCGTGTCCCGCTCCGGCCGCCGCGGACGACGGCCGCGATCCACCCCGGACTCAGCCCCGCGAACAATTCCATGAGCACCGCCAAGCCCCCGATCGCCGGCATCCTCACCCCCCACGTGGTCCCGCTCGACGCCCGCGGGGAGATCGACGAGGCGGAGCTGCGCCGCTACGTCGAGTGGCTCATCGCCAAGGGCGTGCACGGCCTCTATCCCAACGGCTCCACCGGCGAGTTCACCCGCTTCACGGTCGAGGAGCGGCGGCGGATCATCGCCATCGTCTGCGACCAGGCCGCCGGCCGCGTGCCGGTGCTCGCCGGCGCCGCCGAGGCCAACGTGAAGGAGACGATCGCCGCCTGCGAGGCCTACCACGCCTGCGGCGCCCGGGCCGTGGCCATCGTCTCGCCGATCTACTACCGGCTCAGCCCGGAGAGCGTCTACGCCTACTTCCGCGAGATCGCGCTGGCCAGCCCGATCGACGTCACGCTCTACAACATCCCGATGTTCGCCAGCCCGATCGACGTGCCCACGATCCGCCGGCTCGCGGAGTTCGAGCGGATCGTCGGCATCAAGGATTCCGCCGGCGACCTGGCGCAGATGATGCGGATGATCCGCGCGGTGCGGCCGGTGCGGCCCGACTTCGCCTTCCTCACCGGCTGGGAGGCGGTGCTCGTGCCGATGCTCCTCGCGGGCTGCCAGGGGGGCACCCACGCCTCGAGTGGCGTCGTGCCCGAGCTCACCCGGAAGATCTACGACCTCACCGTCGCCGGCCGCGTCGAAGAGGCCTTCGCGCTGCAGTATCAATTGCTCGAGCTCTTCGACGCGATCTTCGCCGCCGGCGACTTCCCCGAGGGCTTCCGCGCGGCCGCCGGGCTCCGGGGATTCGAGTTCGGCGCGGGCCGCCAGCCGATGACCCCCGAGCAGCGGTCGAAGCTCGCGGCCGGCCGCGACGCGATCGCGCGGCTGCTCGCCGCCGGCGGCTTTCTGGAGGCCTGATCCATGCCCCTCGTCGACCTCTCGCATCCGCTGGTCCACGGCCAGGCGAACTTCCCCTCCGACCCGAAGCTCTCGATCGTGCCCCACGGCACGACGGCGACGCTGCGCTACAACATCTCGCAGGTCGTGATGTCGACCCACCAGGGCACGCACCTCGACGCGATGTATCACTTCCTCGACGACGGCAGGACGCTCGACCAGATGCCGCTCGACTGGTTCTACGGCCCCGCGACGGTGCTGCGGATCCCGAAGCAGCCGCGCGAGGAGATCACGGCCGACGACTTCCGCCCCCACGAGCATCTCCTCGTGCCGGGCGCGAAGATCCTCTACGAGACCGGCTGGCACCGCCGGTTCGGCACCGCGGGCTTCTTCGACGACTTCCCCTCGCTCACGCAGGAGGCGGCCCGCTACCTCGCCGGCCGGCGGATCCGGCTCCTCGGCATGGACACGCCCACGCCGAGCCGCGACTGGTACGAGGTGCACCACATCCTGCTGGCGAAGGACGTGGAGATCGTGCTCGTGGAGTCGCTGGCGAACCTCGACCGCGTGCCCGACCGGATCACCTTCTGCGGCTTCCCGCTCAACTTCGCCGGCCGCGACGGCTCGCCGATCCGCGCGGTGGCGATCACCGAAGGCTGACGCGGGCCCGAAGCAGAGCTCCTCGCGACCTGCCCCCTCCATCGATCATCAGGCATCGATCAACAGGCATCGATCAACAGGCATAAAGGGAGGGGCTGCCCGTGCCCCATGAGCCGGCCTTGGCGGCCAGCGCAGACAGGAAGTCGAAGCGCAGCCGGCATGGAGTGAGCGGAGGGCAGGATGCCCGAAGCGAACGTCCGGCGAGGGGGGCACGGGCGGCCCCGGGCCACGCCAGCGCAGACAGGATGTCGAAGCGCAGCCGGCATGGAGTGAGCGGAGGGCAGGATGCCCGAAGCGAACGTCCGGCGAGGGGGGCACGGGCGGCCCCGGGCCACGCCACCGCGCCCGGCGGTCCCGCCCGCCGGCGGCTCCCCTGCTACACTGCCGCCCCACGGGAGGAATCGAGGCATGAAGACGCAAGGCTATCTGGGGATCGACGCCGGCACGCAGGGCCTCTCGGTGATCTTCACCGACGAGTCGCTCCGCATCCTCGCCCACGGCGAGGCCTCCTATGAGATGGTGCCGGGGCTCGGGCCGGAGTGCTTCGAGCAGTCGCCGGCCGACTGGGAGGGGGCGATCGGCGCCGCGATGGCCGACCTGCGGCGGAAGCTCGCCGTGGCGGGCGTCGAGATGGAGGTGGCGGCGATCGGCATCTCGGGGCAGATGCACGGCGAGGTGCTCGCCGACGACCTCGGCCGCTGCCTCGGCCCGGCCCGGCTCTGGTGCGACGGCCGCAACGAGGCCGAGGGGCACGAGCTCACCGAGCGGTTCGGCGTCAAGTGCCCGAAGCGGCTGACGGCCGCCCGCTGGCTGTGGACGATCCGCAACCGGCCCGAGCGGGCCGCCCGCGTGGCCCACATCACCACGCCCTCGGGCTGGATCGCCTTCCGGCTCACCGGCGCGTGGCGGCTCGGCATCGGCGACGCCGCCGGCATGTTCCCGATCGACCAGGCCACGCTCGACTACCGCGCCGACCTGCTGGCCGACTTCGACGCGATCGCGGCCGGCGCGGCGCCGGCGGGCACGATCCGCCCGCTCCGCGACCTCCTGCCGCAGGTGCGGCGGGCCGGCGAGGACGGCGGCACGCTCGACGCGCACGGCGCCGCGCTCCTCGGCCTGCCCGTCGGCGTGCCGGTGGCGCCCGCCGAGGGGGACCAGCCGGCGGCGCTGACCGGATCGCTCATCGGGGCGGCGGGCATGGTGTCGATGAGCTTCGGCACGAGCGTCGTCGCCAACTCCGTCGGCGACCGGGCCTTCCGGGGCATCGCCCGCGGCATCGACCACTTCTGCGCCCCCGACGGCAAGCCGATCAACATGGTCTGGCTGCGCAACGGCACCACGCCGATGAACGCGGTGGTGGGCATGTTCGGCGGTGTGCTCGGCGCCGGCCCCGGGGCGGCCTTCGAGGCCGTGATGCCGCAGGTGATCTCCGCCGAGCCCGACTGCGGCGGGCTGCTCGCCCTGCCCTTCATCGACGACGAGCCGGGGCTGGGCGTCTCGCGCGGGGGCACGGCACTGATCGTCGGCCTCAACGAGAAGTCGGCCACGCCTGGGAACGTGGCCAAGGCGATGCTCCTGGCGACGATCTACAATCTGCGGATGGGGAGCGACCTGCTCGACGCCCAGGGCTTCCCGCGGACGGAGATCGTGCTCTCCGGCGGCGTCACGAGGACGCCCGCGGTGGGCCAGATCCTCGCCGACGCGTTCAACACGCCGGTGACGATCCTCGACGGCGCCGCGGAGGGCACGGCTTACGGGGCCACGCTCCTGGCGAAGTATCGCCGGCTGGCGATCGCTGGCCGCGCCCCCGACTGGGCGACGTTCCTCGCCGGCCACGCGCAGGGCAGCCCCACCCGGTTCACGCCGCGGCCCGCGGCGACGGCCGCCTACGGGCGGATGTACGACCGCCACCGCCGGCTCGTGGCGCTCCACGAGCCGATCGAGACCGCGCTCAAGGGCGCGATCGACGGCCCGGCCGCCGCCACGGTGTGACCCGTGTTGCCCCCCGGTGCCCCCCGGCTCCGGGCGCGACACCCGGAAGGCCCCCTTCGCGGCTGCCGCACGGGGACTGAGGGGACGGGCAACGTATACTCGGAGCATGCTCCAACCCGTTCCCTCTTCCGAAGGCCCACCTCCGGACTCCACCTCCATGCCGGAGGAGCGCGCGGCGGCGCTGCTCTCGGCGCGGCGGCGGCACCAGCGGCATCGCGGCCTGGCGATGACGCCTCGGGAACGGCTCGCGGCTATGGAGTCGCTCATCAGGCGTTCCTGGGACCTGCTGCAGGCCAACCCCGCGGCTCTCGCCCATTTCCGGCGGCGCAACCACCGCAAGCGGTCGATCCCGGCCGCGGAGTGATCCCCCCATGGCACCTGACCCGGGGCTGCTCGCGATCCTCGCGCGGCACGGGGTTCCCTTCGTCGTCATCGGCGGCCACGCCGTCAACTTCCACGGGCATCTCCGCGCCACCGAAGACACCGACGTGCTCTGGCTTCGCACCGCCGAAAACGAGGCCCGCGTGCTCGCCGCGCTCGGCGACCTGCGGGCGGAATGGATCGGCGACGAGATCGATCCGGCCACCGGCATCGAGCGCACGCACCCGGTCACGGCGGCCTTCATCCGCGCGAGGCCGCTGATGATGCTCTGCACGTCGATGGGATATCTCGATCTCTTCGATCACGTTCCGGGATTGCCGGACGCCACGGTGGCGGAGCTGATCGATTCGGCGTGCGATCTCGACGGCATCCGCTACGTGTCGCTCCCCTGGCTGCGCCGCCTCAAGACCGCGTCCGCGCGGCCGCGCGACCTCGCCGACCTCGACAACCTGCCGACCGCGGAGTGAAGCCGCAGCCGCTTTGCCCACAGCCTGCTGGCCGGCCTGAGAAAAAGTCCTCCGGAACTTTTTTCAGGCATGAAAGCCTGCGGCTTTCACGGACGCTTCGCGTCCGGGATCGCATCCCTGCACTGTGCTGGCCGGCCTGAAAAAAAGTCCTCCGGAACTTTTTTCAGGCATGAAAGCCTGCGGCTTTCACGGACGCTTCGCGTCCGGGATCGCATCCCTGCGATCCAGCCGGCTGTTTTCAACAGCCGGCTACACCCGCGGCCAGAGGCCGCGACGCATCCAGCCCTGGCTCCAGGGCAGCCGGTGCCGCCAGCGTCGGGCGTGGATCGGAAACCGTCGCGACTCGTCCCAGCGGCCCGCCCACCAGGACTCGTCGGGGATCGCCTGCACCCCGCGCTCGTGCGCCAAGAGCGTGAAGATGCTCTGGTCGTGGCGGTGGGCCCGAAACTCTGGGTGCTCCCCCCCGGGCGACGGCGAATCGTCGACCACCCGCACGTCCGCCATCCGCCGCTCCCATTCCCGCACGAGGTCGAGCGTGCCGGGCCCGGCCTGGAGCACGAGGATGCCGGCGAGCACCATCTCCCGCCGCCGCGTCGCCTCGTCGTCAACGCCGGCCGCCGCGAGCGCCGCCCGCTTCGTCCACTCCCCCACCCGCCCGGTGAGCGAAAACGCCAGCGTGCCGGAGTCGTGGCCCGCCGCCAGGGCGAGATAGTCGTCGAGGCGGTCGCGGCCCTCGCGGTTGAGCGAGCAACCGGCGTCGGCGTAGACGAGGAGGTCGCCGGCGGGCAGTTCCGCGAGCCGCCGGCGGATCACGTGGGGCTTCCACGTGAAGAGCCCGAAGCCGCGC
>Ga0209189_1000954_pt1 | contig 22449 bp, 18 predicted proteins | sample C_130820_EF_Meta_FD_187308 | JGI IMG/M metagenome (GOLD analysis project Ga0209189, IMG submission 187308) | Freshwater microbial communities from Lake Croche, Canada to study carbon cycling - C_130820_EF_MetaG (SPAdes) (version 3) | ecosystem: Environmental > Aquatic > Freshwater > Lake... | reverse complement strand
CAGCGTGATATTTGGAATGGATTTTTGAATCTGAACCATAAAACATTTAAGAATAAACATTACCAATTTCATCACCAAATACAGACAGACGGTATTTCATGTTGTTTGTTATTTATTCGTAAGGATTTGAAAGATAAAAAATGGGGTAGTAAAGTTCCTACTTTGCCTGAACAGGATTTCTATAACATAGAAGATTTATCGAAGGAACAGTTAGATGAATTGAAACCGAGAAATATAGTTGGATGCGACCCAGGAAAGCGTTCTTTAGTTTATATGATGGACGGAAACGGAAATAAATTACAATATACAGCACCGCAAAGAAAAATAGAAAGTAAAGCGAAGTGTAATCAACGAATATTATTGGAAGAAAAGAAGAAACACGGTATTATTGGTTTAGAAACAGAATTATCCTGTGAAAATAGTAAATCTGTGGATTATGAAAAATTTAAGTCCTACTTGGTTGAAAAGGATAAATTAAATAAGAAGGTATTAGATTTCTACCAACGAGAAACTTGGCGAAAAATGAAGTTCCGTCAATATAGTTATGGTAAGAAAAGCATGGATAATTTCCTTAACAGAATAAAAGAAACTTTTGGTAAAAATATTCTTATTGGTTATGGAAATTGGAGTAGAAGCACACAAATGAAACATTTTATGCCTACAATGAATAAAGGATTAAGAAAACAAATCCATAAGAAATATGATACTATTACGATAAATGAATGTAATACCAGCAAGAAATGTTGTGAATGTTATAACAATTTAGAATATTACAGACACAAAAATGGAGAAAAACAGTTCCGTCTTTTAGTTTGCTCTAACTGCGTGAGACCTCAAGTCAAACAAACCGTATTTAGAACACGAGATGCGAATTCATCAATAAACATAATGAATTTAACAAAGTGTTGGATAGAGAAACAAGAACGACCATTATGTTTTCAAATTTCGTCTTTCACCTCTTCAAATACTCAAAAGGAAGAGGAAAAAGTTAGACCATCGTAGGTGAAATTCCTACTATTGATTTTACGTTTTTTCTTATTTTATTGCTCTATAAAATGGGCGTTTTAAATGAGAAAAGGTGTAAAAAATTGAACTAAATCTAAAGAATATATATTAATTCAAATTCTACGTTTAACAACATGGTAAAAAATACAACAGGCGGTACTGGCACTAAAAGTTTAGCAAGAAAACATCAATCAGGTGGAGAAAATGGTCATCTTCGGCTTCCTGAATGCGATTTAGAACAAATAGCATGCGTTACTAAAATGTTAGGGAATGGTATGTGTGAAATTTATACGAATGATAATACACGTTTGATCGGACACATAAGAAACGCATTTCGAGGAAAAAATAAAAGAAACAATCTAATTACTCCTCAATCTATTGTTATGATTGGGTTGCATGAATGGGAAAAGACGCCCAAAAATTGCAACATTATGGAGATTTATACTCAAAATCAAGTAGAACAAATAAAAAACATTCCTAATATAAAAATTGATCATGTTTTATCGCTTCAATTAGTAGGAACCACGTTCCAATCTGGAAAAAAGGCACGTAATGATTTTGATTTTATAGACGAAGAGCCTGCCGAAATTGCTCCACAGCAAATTCCAAAACACAATATTGATTTCGATTTGAATATGAACGACGATATCGATATTGATGATATCTAATTATAATAAAATAGAAAAAATAAATAAAAAAAAACGCTATTTTTTATTGATAATCTATATTTGAAAAATTTGAATTAAAAATTGAGCATTTAATAAATGCAAACATAAATAAAGTAATATTATATTAATATAAACATTATTCAAATTAATATATATTACATGTTTAACTTTTATGTTTGTATACCAACTATTGCTGGGTATGAGGCAGCTTTAAACTATTTATTAGAATCCTTTCCGGATGAATGGAAAAGCAAATATATTCTCGTTTTTCAAAAAGCAGATGAAGAAAACATTTGTATATTTGAAGATGGTCATATAGAAGTTCATATTACACAAAATCTTCATGACTATGGGAATTGGATAGGAATTCATAAGCTGTTGGAACAAGAGTTAATACCTAAAAACTCGTGCTTTTTATTTGTGCATGATACTTGCAAATTTGGTGAAAATTCTTATAAATTAACTACTCATATTTCAAATGTTTTTATGAACGAATCTGATTATGATATCATGTGGTTATCCAACAAAGGCCAGTGCAATATTTGTTTAATAAAAGAAACTGGAATAAGGTACGGTTATAACGTTTATAAAGACGTAAAAGAAATAACTAAACTACAAGGTGTACAGTGGGAATGGTATCCGTATCACCCATACAGCCCCAAAGCATTTGAAATAAAACACTATTTTATACCAATTGAAACAGAGAAAATTGGAAAAATAAAGCTATATAGTGGAAATGAAAGAAATATATTGCTTTATAAAAGTATTGATTTAGAAAAGTATTTTGTAGATATTGTTACTGACACCGACCATCCTTATGCTCCTTAATATCATTCTATGATTTGCCAGAAAATCCATAAAAAATTGAATAAAAAGTTTTCAAAATTTAAATTGATTAAAAACTAACACCAAAGACTTAGCAATATGTCGAGAAACGAGAGTTGCCCAGGATGCTTTCCTACTTACCAGGATAACCAATTGGGACATACTTGCCCTGGTGGTTGCATGGAGCAGAAAAAGGAAGATGAGGTTTTCTGCCAACCTGTGAATCTCAGTCCAATTCTTGAAGCTGCTTCAGATTCTTCTACCAATTACAGCACTTTTGAAAGTGCTAGCATAGGGACGGAGTGCTGCATCTGTTGGGATGTAATCGGAAAGACCAACAATTGTGTGACAGAATGCGGACATGCATTTTGCTTTAGGTGCCTGGTAACAGCGATGGCTCACAACCCTGAAAACCAGACATGTCCTTACTGCAGGGCCCAATTGGTTGAATCTCCAAAGGATGACGATGACGATGACGATGATTCTGAATGGAACGAGTCTGATGACGAGAGTGAAGATGATGAGGACGAAGAACATGATGGTGACCAGAACGTAGAGGTCGAGAAGGGTAATGTAGAAGAAGTAGTTACTCGTTTAGAAAAAGCAGGGGTTACTATGCTCGACGTTGTTTCTCTTCTGTTCAACAAGTTTAGCAAGACTGACCAAAAATATACAATTGAGCATATTCAAAAACTTTGCGATACGGTGGACAATATCAACGATGACGTTGAAAAGGAGAGCCAAGAGCTTGAGGATATGGGTGGAGAAGATGTTAGGGCGTAAAAAACATAAAGATAATTATTGTTTGTAAAATACTAATGAAGTATTTTTTCATTTTATTACAAAGTCTATTTTTTCTTGCAAAATGCAATAATTTTACGACAGTTTCTGAATTGGACTTGCCAAAATACATGGGACATTGGTTTCAAGTATATGCTGCACCCTTTGATTATACATTCGAAGGGTATGGAAAATGCATGACAGCGGATTATAAAATTCTTGATGTAAACAACGTTAGCGTATTAAACTCACAATATAATAAAAAAAACGAGTTGCAACAAATATCAGGTTATGCATTTTATAAAGATCAATCTAAACCGGGGCAACTTTCAGTTACTCTAGAAGGTGTTCCAGTTGTAGCACCTTATTGGGTATTGGAGCTTGGTAAAATTGTAAATGATGAATATCAATATAGCATTATTTCTGTACCAGTAGGACCGTCTCTTTGGGTATTAGCTAGAAACGTAGAAGAATTTTTCTCTCTTTTTAACGATGATGTAGTAAAATTTTTAGATGAATATAAGTTTAGATATGTTAAAGTAGAACAGGATTGTTAATTCTTTCTATTCATTATAAACAAATTCATAATTTGAATCATCTTAAATGTAAATAACAATAAAGCGAATCTGTAACGCATAGTAAATTATATCAAATATGTTTTGATATAATTATTCATCAATTTTTTACAATACTGGATAACTGGCTTGAAGCAACATTCCACATTGTCCATCTCCATTATTATACTTAGTTCCACGTCCTAATTTAATATAACCCTTATCACCCCAACTCGTTGACCAAGAATTTTTTACCAAATAAAAATCTTCACCTTCAAAATAACCATAACCTACTGCCAATACACCGTGATCCAATTTAGTTCCGCAATTTCCAGTAAACACACCAGATTTATACAATTGAAATTCACGTTGGTCAGCTTGAATTGCGATAGATACAGGATTTAAGGAAAGAGCCTTCATCATTTCCTCATCTGAACTTGGCTTTACGTCTACGAAAGATGAAATCCTGCTATTTTTAACTACTGCACAACCATTTTGACAAGTGCCTGTCTCCTTCGTAGTTCCAGAAACATATGGGTAATCCAATTCAGAACATAATCCGCCATGTTTCGAAATCCAAGAAAAAGCATTATCCATAAGGCCGCCGGAGCATCCCATATCTTTACCGCCATTACGACGATTATCACAGTCTACTAACTGCTGTTCTGAAAAACTTTGTAAACTCTTATACTTGTTAAAATAAACGCCTTCCAAAGCACCAGTCGTAGAAAAAGACCAGCACGAACCACATTGGCCTTGGTCTTTCACAGGAGTTACTGCACCAGTTTCTGTCCAATCAACGGAATCCGGAATCTTGTCGACCGGCTCAATTGATTGAGCCAAAGGCTTATGTTCGTCGCTTAATAAAATATTGGAAATTCCTAAATAATCACGAAATTCAATAGAATCCATTCCGGAAAACTGGTTATGACCTAATTTATAGGTCAAGTTTTTTGAATTTATCTCTTCGATGAATTTATGGTTTGAAACCCAATTTTTAAATACGCGTTCAAAAACAACATGGCTCTCAAACTTCATCTTAAACTCAGATACCCAGTTCTCAAAACGGTCTACCAAAGATGCTTTCGCAAAGGAAACAAAAAATAACAATAAAAAAGAAGTTCTCATTATTATAGTATATATGTTCATTATTTTTTATGTAATTTTTTACCATTTATTCTTATCTCCAAAACAAAACACTCCATAAAATTGTTTTCCATCTGAAGTTGTGAACAAACCCCTACGACCATCATCTTCGTAATAATCATAGTAAGAATCATAGTAATCCATCGGTTCATCAATCCAATCATCACAATCCATAGTCTTATCCCAGGAAGATTGGATGGGTCCCTTATAAATAGTTCCATTTGCAAAGGTTAGCTTCCCCCAAATCGGAAAACCATTTTCATCGTAATATCCTTCAAATGTATCGCCATTCGGATAAACCTTAGCATTATCACTAATCTTATTTCCGTTCGTATGAGCCCAATTTACCTTTACAGACTGAGTTGGGTTCTCATTTGAAGAAAGAGATGGAAAACTCTTTTCAGAGACATCCAAAATCTCCTTCTTAAACGGATTCTTGTAGCCAGATGATGACATGTTGTAGTTGATTAAATCAAATACTTTTTGCAAATTCAGAATCAATTTTTTATGTTAAAAGCTGTATTCGAATCTTTTTTTTAAGCTTATCCTCATCTTCAAATAGATACATTTTGCACTTACATACTTTATAATTTGGTATATCACTATGCGTATTAATTCGAGACAACAACTTCAATTTCTCCAAATAAATCATGTAATTAATAGATCCGTCGTTCTTCATTATTTTATCGAATACAACTCCCTCGTGTTCTATCTCCATAAGTTCGGGATGATTAAATACACGATTTAATAGTTCACATTCTGTTTGAATTTTCCGAATCGATCTCATAGAAGTATTTACATAATCCATTTGATGCATCCAATTCTCAAGAAACTTAGTTGCGTCTACTGATACATTCTTTACTAAGCCATTATGCTGCACCATTATAGTCTGATTCAATAAATCCACCAATCTGCGAATAGGGCTAGTTATATGTATATAAACCTTGGAATCATTTTTAAAATTCCTACTGTTAATTAGTTCATGTTCAATCGAAATATCTTCCATGAAAGGAATGTATTGTCCTATCGTATTATTCCACCCTCGAATAACTCGGATTGTCTCTTCATTTAATCCATCGGCCTCCACTCTTAGATTGGAATTAATGTAAACAGCCGACCGAAATATACCAATTTTATTTGTTGACATATATGAACCTGTAAACATATTCATTTGTATCATCCAATAAGAAACGATATCGTGACTATTCTTAATATAATTATCCATAAGATAAGATAGATCAAATAATTTCTTATACGCTAGGTCATTATTCAACATCTTCGGATCTTCATAGTTATAATTCTTTCCAACACATATTAATGCATTTGCATATTTTATGGGAATATCTGGAACTAAATTTCCATCTTTATCTACAACAATATCCATTACAAATGCAAATCGTGGTTGATTTTGTTGTAAACTGCATAGTGCATCTGATAAAACAGTTGGTAACATAGGCCGTCGACGATCTGGTAAATAAATAGTAGAAACACGTTGACTAAATGAGTTCCATAGTCCTAATGTTTCTAGCCATAGAAATACGTTTGCGATATAAACTGAGATACGCCAATTTTCTCCAACCTGTTCAACGCCGAACCCGTCATCATAATCCAAACTATTTGGAGGATCAATTGTAAATACGTATTTGTTCCGTCGATCTTCTATGATAAAATTTGGGTTTTGAAATATTTGTTGCACAAATTCATCATGCGTTTTCTTATTTAATGCATTACGAGTTTTGTTCGTAAACTCAGTAATCGAGATATGTAAACTTTTAGAATATAGTTGATATTCGTAGAAGTGTTCCAAAACATCTACGTCACCAATCGTTTCGGTAATTATTCCTCGTGGATGTTTATCATCCCAATTATCAAAACGAAAGACTACATACTTATTCTTTTGAACTTTTGAGAAACCCAATTTTACTTCGTAGGGCACCAAGAAAACCGGTAAATATGTATCGTCTGGAATACATTTATAAAGCAGCCGCTTTTTATTTTCTGTTCTACCAAATGTCTTATTGTTTTCCAGAACAAGAATGCCAGCTATACTTTGGCAATTCCGAACGTAAGAATGTATTTTCCTAACCTTTTGTTGGTCATTCTCTAGATAAATCTCGAACACATCCCTACTAAAAATCTTTTGTTCAGCAGGTTCTATCGTTTTAAGAATAGGATATTCTTCTACATTAACGTCAGTATTGGTTTCATTATATGCGAAAGTCCAATCTTTGTAACTCCGATCACGTAAGTAAACTTTAAATTTTGAGATCATTATTGTTTTAAATACGTTGTTAATTATAATAGAAAGGTTGTTTATAATTCAATTTTTCAATAAAACTTATTTAAACAGTTCTTTTTACTATAATTTAAAGTATATCTAATGGGCAATATTTTTGATTGTTGCTATAAAAAAAAAGATATTGAAGAACCCTTTATAAAAATAGTTGGTATTTATGACGATAAAAACCAATTGACAAGAATATCAGATATTATCGAATCAAAAACACCGGAATGGCATAATGATCAATTTGAACAAATGAGATATAATGACATGTTTAATGAAGCTAAAGCTCTACGAAATAAATTGAGAACTAAAAGAATAGATGAAGTAAAGGAAATAGAAAATTACCGACAATGCTATTAATGCCACCAAAATTTTTTAAACGCAGTTATAAAAAAACAACAGAAAAAATATCACCAAACCTATCTACAGCAAAGTATCTAATCATAGTAGAATCTCCAAGTAAATGCACAAAAATAGAAAGATATTTAGGAGAAGAATATTGCTGCATAGCATCCAAAGGACATATTCGAGAAATAGATGGGTTAAAATCAATAGATACAAAAAAAACCTATGAACCCACGTTTTCAATAATTGAAGAAAAGAGATCCCACGTAGAACAAATGAAAAAAGTAATTGAAAATTTCTCAAAACAAAACATTATTCTAGCATCAGATGATGATCGTGAAGGTGAAGCAATTGCTTGGCATATTTGTAAAATTTTTGATTTATCAATAGAAACCACAAAGCGTATTATTTTTCATGAGATTACAAAACCTGCTATTTTAAAATCAATAGAAAACCCAACAACGATTAATATGGATTTGGTTCACGCACAACACGCCCGTCAGGTTCTTGATATAATTGTTGGATTTAAAGTATCGCCATTTCTTTGGAAATATTTATATAACAACAAGTCTAACTCTTTATCCGCTGGACGTTGCCAAACACCAGCTCTACGATTAGTCTACGATAATGAAAAAGAAAAAAACGCTGGTGTAGAAACAAAATATAAAACAATAGGCACCTTCTTAGAAAAGCGTATACCTTTTGAATTAAACTATGAATTTGATACGCAGGAGCAAGTAGTCAACTTCTTAGAAAAGTCTAAGGATTTCTCACATAAATTATCATTATCCTCCCCAAAAGAAGCAACAAAATCCGCACCGAAACCATTTCATACATCAAGATTACTACAGGTTGCGAATAATGTTCTTCATATATCACCGAAAGAAACTATGAACTTGTGTCAGATATTATACCAAAATGGATATATTACGTATATGAGAACAGAAAGTTCTCAATACTCCAAACCTTTTTTAGAACAAGCGGAGAAGCATATTCTAGGAGAATACAAAAGCAATAAATATGTCGGCGATTTAAGTAAGATAGAAAATAAAGACGCATCGAACCCGCATGAAGCTATTCGTGTAACACATTTAGAAACAAAGGCGATTTCAAATACAGATGACACTCGCCTAGCTTCTATGTATCGTCTTATTTGGCGTAATACTTTGGAAAGTTGTATGTCAGACGCAAAATACAATAACATAAAAGCAACTATAAATGCACCTTTGGAAAAAAAATATGAATATACTATTGAAATCCCCTTGTTTTTAGGATGGAAGATAATTATGGATAAATCTGACATGGATTCCTCTAGTCAAGTTACAGGTATGCATTTATATTTGCAATCCATAGAGAAAACAAATAAGCCTATCCAATATCATAGCGTAGATAGTACAGTAGTAGTTCGAAATAAACATCAACATTATACAGAAGCATCTTTAATTAATACATTAGAAACATTAGGTATTGGAAGACCGTCTACTTTCGCAAGTATAGTAGAAACTATTCAAGATAGAGGTTATGTAAAAAAAACGAATATTGAAGGAACCTTAACAAAATGCATAGAGTTTAAGCTATCCGGAAAAGTTATTGAAAAAACAGAAAAAGAAAAAACATTTGGTAATGAAAAAAACAAATTGGTTATACAACCCACCGGGATTCTAACAGTTGAATTTTTAATACATAATTTCGAGAACCTGTTTTCGTATGAATATACGAAGAATATGGAGAGTCAATTGGATTTAGTATCTTCTGGAAAAGAGAAGGCGTGGTCAGCTATTTGTAGCAATTGCGATAATGAAATTAAAGAGTTATCCAAAACTATAAAAAACATATCAAAACAAACCTATCCGCTTGATGAAACACATGAAGTAGTATTTCAGGCATATGGACCATCCATAAAACATACTTTGGAAGACGGAACCGTAGAATATATCGCGACAAAAAAAGATATGAAAATAGATTTAGAAAAGTTAAAGGATGGCAAATATTCACTTGATGATTTAATAGAAATCAAAAACAATTGTTTAGGTAAATATGAAGAAGAAGAAATGTATATTAAAAATGGTAGATATGGTCCCTATGTGGAATGGGGAAGTAAACGTGAAAGTATAAAAGAAATAGAAAAACCTCTAAACGAAATTACTTTATCTGACGTTGAAAAACATCTATTTAACATTTTAAATAAAAAAGAAAAGAATGTATTAAGAGAGCTGAGTCAAGATTTTAGTGTTCGAAAAGGAAAATTCGGAGCATATGTCTACTATAAGAGAAAAGATATGGCAAAACCAGAATTTCTCAATATTAAAAAATTTAATGAAGGCTTCATGACTTGTGAAAAAGATACATTATTAAAATGGTTGCAGGATACATACAAATTATGACTCTCCAAAAAAATATAATAAATATATAAATGAACACAACAGCATCCATTTTAAATTATGTCGTATTTCTAACACTTTATATTACATGTTTCACATTTTTTTATGTGAAAAACACAGAAATAATAGGTTTTTATTTATTGTTCATAGTAAATACTGCATGTATCTTAAATAATTTTTACTATTTTGGTAATTTTGAATTAAATTTAATACCAAAAGCTATAATGTTATCATTAATAATATCCGGTACTTTACACACGATTTCTCTTATATTTATTATTATTATGATAAGTAATTTACGAGTAAAATATCAAAATACATTTGGCACTCCGATCAACCTTCCGCCTATTTATAAAAATAGGCTCGAAGAATTCAAGCAATTAATGGTTTTTACTTTTGGTATTTGTTCGTTTTTATTAATCATTTTTATGTTTTATCTAGATTCTATTAATTTTGTTTTCAACGATCAAATAAAAACCATCGGCGGTATGATTAACAACAAATTCTCACTTATTTTATTAGGAATGACAACGATACCAGTTATTATTTCATGTATTCAATTGAAAACAGCTAATAGCTTTTCTATTATAGCGCGTCAGAAATTGATAAAATAAAAAAAAATAATTTAAAATAAAACAAATACGTTTAAAAGGAAAGGTATTTGTTCTCTATACTAAGTAACATGAAATTTTACGAATCACATTTTGAAGAATATATTTCAGCTATTGAAAGATGTAATTTACATCCCGAATTAACAAAAATTTATAATGCATTACCAAAAAAAATAAATCAATTAGAGAACTTTATTATTTATGGACCAACTGGCGTTGGAAAATATAGTCAGGTTCTTAACATTTTAAAAAGATATAGTCCGAGTGAATTAAAATATGATAAAAAAATGACAATTACTACCGAAAAACAAGATTACATATATAGAATAAGCGATATTCATTATGAGATAGATATGTCCCAATTAGGTTGCAATTCAAAAATATTATGGCATGAAATATTCTTTCAAATAGTAGACATCATCGCAGTTAAACAAGAAAAATTTGGTATTATTTTATGTAAAAATTTCCATTTAATTCATACAGAATTATTAGAAATATTTTATAGCTATATGCAACAGTATAATCATTCTCAAACAAACATTAAAATTAAATTCTTTATTCTTACAGAACATATTAGTTTCCTACCAACTACTATAGTAAACGCGTGTCAGATATTAAGAATAGAGCGTCCTTCCAAAGAAAAATATGTAGAACTATCTTCCTTTTTAACAAATGATAAGAACAAACCCTATTTACAGTATATTTCAGATTTTAAAAACAATAAAAAGTCACCCATATTAAATAAAAAAATATCGGATGTATTGAATGAAATCGACACATCTGGTATAATAAATACGAAAGAGATCAGGTCTTTTCAATTAATAGATTCAACCGAAGAAATTCCAAAGGATGTTTTCAATATTATATGTGATAATATTATTCAAGAGATATTAAATCCAAATAAAATTTCGTTTACAGCATTAAGGGATACTTTATACGATATATTAACATATAACTTAGATATGACAGAATGTTTATGGTATATTTTAAAGTTTTTTATTGAAAGCAATTATCTAGAAAAAAATGATGTTTCTGAAATATTAAAACGCACATACACATTTTTAAAATACTATAATAATAATTATCGTCCAATTTACCATTTAGAGAGTATTATGTTTTATATTATAAATAAGATACATAACTTTAATGAATTATAAAAAAGCATGCGAAAACTTAGAAATAGATTGGAAAGATGAAATTACAACAGAACTATTAAAAAAACAATATAGATCATTCGCTCTGAAATATCATCCTGATAAAAATATAGAGGAAAACACAGTAGCGAAGTTTCAAGAAATACAAGAATCCTATGAATATTTAATGAAATTTAAAGATTTTACGGATATAGAAATTGATTCGGATGATGAAACTGATTCTGAAGACGGTTTGCGAAATAAAAACGATTATAAAACCATACTATTTTCTTTTTTGAAAAACATATTAATAAAAGATAATCGTAACAAGCTGTTCCTAACCATATTTAAAAAAATTTCGAATACATGCGAATCTAATGCTATTGAAATATTAAATAAATTAGATAAGCATATTTTAATAAAAATATATGAGATACTAGATAAATACCAAGATGTTTTACATTTCAGCGAAGATTTTATCATAAAGATAAAGGAATTGGTAAATGAAAAAATAAAACATGATGAATGTATTATATTAAACCCAACAATAGATGATTTGTTTGAAAACAATATCTATAAACTAAAAGTAGGTGACTTTATGTATGTAGTACCGCTTTGGCATAATGAATTGATATATGATAATTCTGGAAATGATATTTATGTGAAATGTATACCTATTTTACCAGACAATATGGAAATAGATGAAAAAAATAATATTGTTTCTTATCACGAATTTAAAATAAAAGATATATGGAATAAAGATATGATTTCTATAGATTTAGCAAAGCAACGATTTTACATAAAACCAGAGACATTAAAAATAAAGGAAAATCAAAGTGTACACTTTATTAAACAAGGTATTTCAAGAATTAATACAAAGAATGTATACGATGTTTCTAGTAAAAGTGATGTAATTATACACATTCATTTATCTCTTTAGTTTTTTATTAAATTGTGAATAATAAAAAACATCCGTATTATATATATGCCTTACCCATTTTTTGATATAAACAGTATTAAAGAAAGATGCAACGACGATATAAAGAAATTTAAAGCAATCCCTGAGTATAATACTACATTTGATTCCACAAATAAATTGAACACAAATGCGGTTACGACATCAGCAGAACTTAAAACAAATATTGGAGGACTAATACGTGAATTTGAATCGTTAATCGGACCAACAAAATTAAAAGATTTTGATTATCCTCATGATATAGGAAAAAAAGATACTGAAACACAAAAAAAATTATGGATACTTCGCACCTATTTATTTTATCAACTTTTAATATTCGCCACTTTAATTATGTCAAATAAGGTATTGTTTGATGATGTGTATAAAGATAAAAGTCCCAAAAGAACATTTCGCGTCGACATTACACCAGCAGAATTAAAAAATTATAAAATGGGTATATTCGGAAGTTTAACTCCTACTTCAGATATTGATATTGGAATACAATATTCAGGAGAAAATGCCGGAATAAATGCGCTTTCTTATCTTGTTTCTGTTTTTGAAGATATGTTTCTTTTTTTCCTTGAAAAAAACAGTTTATCATTAGATATTGAAACTTATGCAGACATGATGACAATACCAAATCCTGATACAAATACTAATAAGACCAGTCCTGACTTGTTTTATTTAGATACAAGTTATTTTACAATAGACCATTTCAAAAAAATACTTCCATATGCGGGGGCAAGCATTTTACGTAACCATATTACTGCGAAAACAGATTTGGGAACAACACAAGATAAAGTGCCGGGGGAAATCGATTCATTTCAATTCAACAGTATTTTTGAAATAAAGCCAATAGCAGATGGCAGCGCAACAGAAGCTACGGCATCGAAAGATGTTAAAATTTATTTAAAAACAGATACAGGAAATGATCTATCTCTAAATCAGGCGTTAGATGATAATGCTTGGCAAAACGAAGCAAAAAAATTAACAAAGGACTATATGACACGATCGTATGCAGATGCCAGAGAAATATATTATAAACTTGTAGAAGACGCAGAAAAATCAACACAAGAAGCAAGAACAAATTATAAACAAAACAAAACGAATGTAGGTACAGATAAAATTTGCGATATTATGCAAAAAATTGGTAAAGCATTAATATATAGAGCAGAAAGTTACACATGTGCGCCTACTGTAATGCATGTTGTTCGTGTATTGCAAGCAAGTAAAGATCAGCCAGAAAAATACAAAACAACGACACCCGACTATTGTAAAACTAAAGGATTGACTGAACCCTTATGTGATATCGGTAAATATGGTTATATAATAAGTATGTTAGAACAAATCGGATATATTAATCGATTTAAAATAACATATTGTTTATCAACTGGACATCTCGATGAAGCTAAATGTGCTAAAAAATTAAAAAAATATAAGGAAAGATATGATAATGCAATAACTATTTACAATACTAAAAAAACGCTTCCAGTTACAGGTGGTAAACGAAAACGAAGAACAAAAAAAGATTTACGTAAGAAGAAAAAAAGGATGATTAAAACCATTAAAAAATAAGTGATAATAAAAGTTTTTTTTAAATTTTACAATTTACCATATTTATCTTATTAAATATATAAACACTATTTAGTAGTTATATATTAAATGAAATTATGGATACTATTTTTTATTTACATAGTATCGTGTTCCGGTTTCTTTGTCAAATTCCCATTTGGGAAAAAGTTTTCAATAAAGGATAAGGAAGTAAAAAAAGAAATAGAATATAAGTTACCAAAGGAAAAGCAGGAAATTATAAATAAAATAACAGGACTATATGCTTTAATCGGACCAGATATTCATATTAAAAATGTATCTACTCTTTTTGATTTATTCATAGGTGATGGTGTAATACAAAGTGTATTTTTTGATAATGGGAAACTTACATTTGTAAAACATTATGTAAGAACTGAAAAACTTTTGTACGAACAAAGTTATGGAAAATTACCCAAACATGTTTTTTTACAGGTGCTATTTATGTTATTGCACAAAATGAAAATCTTGCCAAACACACTAGGATTAGCTAATACAGCCATTATGAATATTAATAGAAAGTTTTATGCATTATATGAACGTGATACTCCGTATTTGTTAGATATCGATTTTAATAAAAAAGAAATAACTACAATTAAAAAAATAGATATTATGGGGATGAAATATTTTTCAGCCCATTCCAAGTATGATAAAACTGTATATTCTATTGAATATAACATGATGCAAAATAATATTAATTATCATGAACTTTCTGAGGACTTAACACCAATTAAACATAGAGCCATTCAAATGAAATATTTACCTCTTGTTCATGATTTTATTAATACAAACAACAACATTATAATAACAGATTCGCCTATTGTAATAGATTTATCGTGCCTGTTTACAAAGTCATTACCTATTCTATTGGATAAAAAAAAACCTACAATTATTAAAGTTTTGAATAAACACACTATGAAAATAGAGGAATATTCAATTCCAACTGGATTTTACATTTTTCATTATGCGGATTATAAGGAAGATCAATACAAAATAGAAATATATGCATCGTTGTACGAACAATTAGATTTTTCAGAATTAAACATAAGCGGAAAATACCGTAAAATAGTAATACATAAAGAAACAAAAACAGTAGTTATAATGAAAAATCCTGAACTAGAAACGTTAGACTTAGAATTCCCTGTTAAATTAGTAGATAAAATCGTCTTTCGAAGTATTGAAAATAAACGCATAAATGGATTCGTAATTTGTAGAGACTTGGAAGTAATAAAGAAACTAAATTTTGGAAATAAATTCATATCAGGAGAACCTGCTGTAACTTATATTGAAAATATACCCTATTTAATAACTTTTGGATTTAATGATAATAAGAGCGATGATAGTTATTTAATTATTGTGAATATGGATACCTATGAAGTAATAGAAATTCCTATTCATGAAACATTAAATATTGGGTTTCATTCGATTTTTTATAAATATTAATTTTTGTTGTTCGTTGCTCAATCATTATTTTTTTATATATTTAGAATAAATATAATTAAATATAATTATATAAATGAATGTACTTATATGTATTTGTTCTAAGTATCCGAATACCCTTCTACATAATTGTATCGATGAATTATACAAGAAACAAATAAATACACACGATGATTATTTATACAAAATACATGTAGTAGACTCTGATAGTGATAATTTTATTTATTACAATCAAATAGAGAAAAATTTCCCCGATGTGGAAATACATATGATTAAAAATAAAAACTATGAATATGGTGCTTGGAAATACATATTGGATAAATATCCATCATTTGATATATATTTTTGCATTCAAGACAGTACAATTATTAATAACTATATAGATTTAAAGGTAATAGATGATAAAACTTGTTACGCTTTCCATAATCATAGTGGGTATCATTCACATCCGTCTATTAAAGAAAAAGGTATAGAAAAATTAAAAGATACTGGATTGAATTACAATTCAATAATAGATGCACCATTTAATTTGGCACAACATAATAGTTTTATTATAAATAATATAATAATTAATGATATATTTAAACATTTTACCGTCCCGCCTATAAATAAAGTTGAAAATTGTTGTTACGAAAGACATTTCGGTATATACTTTTTGGACAAAGGTATTAAAACAATTAATTTATGCGAGTTTATGAGCAAAACAGAGTGTGGGAGGATGTAAATAAGAAAAGTAAGGTGTAAATATTTAAAGGTGTAAAAAATTGATTAACTACAAACAAAAACAAATAATAAAAAAGTAATGGAAATAGAAGACATAATTCCTGTAAAGAGATATCAATTTATAGATTCAGATGTAAAACTTTTAGTTAATGAACTAATTAATACAATTGGTCTTCCTTCTTTAAAACCTACTCTTGAAGAATTGGAATCATCAGTTAAAACTTTATCAAGAAAATATAAGATACATCCAGCAAAAAACCAAATGCGGTCTATGTACGAAAAACACTTCTTACATATACCTATTAATTCAGAATTAAAACGCTACTTTATCAAACGTGTTATGCGTTCTGAATCTGGCGTAATTGTCGTAACCATCGTTACTAAACCTGGTGAAAATATTAAATTTTCATGTCCTGAAAAATGTGCATATTGCCCTACTGAAACAAACCTAGACAGCATTCCAACTCAACCTAAATCCTATATTTCCACAGAACCTGCTATGTTAAGAGCCACTCGCAGTAATTTTGATATTGGAGAACAAATAAGAGACCGTATTAAATCATATTTCTTTACAGGAAATCTTAAAAGAGATGATAAAAAGAAAAAGATGGAGGTGATTTTATCAGGTGGAACATGGGATGTTATGCCAAAAAGTTATCGTGACCAAGTAATTCACGAAATGTACTATACATTTAATACAATTATTGGGAATCGTCCTATATTAAGCCTGGAAGATGAAAAAACTATAAATCAAACCGCTTTATTTGGTGTGATCGGATTAACAATCGAGACCCGACCTGATTATGTTACTAAAAAATCGCTACTCGAATATCTAGAATATGGAGTTACTCGTGTTCAATTAGGTGGTCAAAGTATACACGACGATATTCTTTTGAAAATTAAGAGAGGGTGCACAAATAAAAATATGATTCAAGCAATTCGTTTATTGAAAGGAATTGGAATGAAAGTTGTAACACACTGGATGCCTGACCTACCTGGTTCATCTCCAGAAAAAGATGCAATAATGTTTGATACATTAATTAGTTCTCCAGATTTACAATCCGATGATTGGAAAGTATATCCTTGTGCTGTAGTAAAATCAGCGAGTGAAGACCTTATTATTAAAAGTGAAATCAACGAATGGTATGAAAATGGAACATATGTTCAATACGCAGAACAAAATATTGAAGACTTAATTAATATGTGCATAAGTTTTAAAGAAAAAATAAATCCATGGATAAGAATTGAACGTTTAATTCGTGATATACCAACGCAATCTATTACTTCAGGATATTCTAAGGTTGTTAATCTTAGACAAATTATTCATCATAGAATGAAGGAACACGGTAAAACGTGTAAATGCATAAGATGCATGGAAATTAAAGATAATGCACATCTAATCGACCAAGGAAAACTAGTGGTTCGTAAGTATGAAGCATCGCAAGGTACAGAATATCATATTTCATTTGAAATTGAAAAGAAGTATTGGAATTGGTCATATATTCTATTTTGCATATTGTATATGTGGAATAAATTGTTTGGTAAAACAATTTATTACGAAGGAAACCGAGCAGAATATTGTGGACTCTTTGGATTTTTAAGACTTCGTATTGATCCCAATCCAGGGCTTGAACTAGTCGATGAATTAAAAGAATGCGGATTAATCCGTGAGGTTCATGTTTATGGGCTATCCACAAGTGTTGGAAATCAAAACGATAAATCTTCGCAACATAAAGGGATCGGTCAACTCTTAATGAAAACAGCAGAAGATATTATTCGAGTTCATGGACTATACAAATCCGCAGTTATAGCTGGAATTGGATCTAGAGAATATTATAAAAACAAATGCGGTTATGAATTGGGAAAATACTACATGATAAAACATATTTAATCTGTAAAAAGACAAAGAGGTGATATCCTGATTTTGGCGTTATTTTTCTTTATGGCTTCCAAATGATAGTGACGATGTTCGCAATCTGTCTGTGGATTTACTAATGGATGACATATATGGTCAAAAGACATTTTTATTCCAAGAGCCTTTTCATTTTTAGATATTAGGTCTTTTGATATTTTATTGAATGTATTTTTTATTTCCCAGTCATACACACAATCCTTAAATTTATGTCTTCTATAAATAGAAAACCCATTAAATGCGGAATAACAATGTAATAATTTAGATTTATCCATATTTTGCAATTTATAAGATATGTATTTGATAGTAACCTCAACGACATTTATGTTTCCTGGAAAATGAAAACAACTAAATACATAAGGATCAACAGATAATGCCCAAATATCATAATAATTTTTCCTATTAAACGATAAAGCGTCCCACTCACCCTCAAATTTATCTCCAACCAGTTTTTCATTATTTAAAATACTTTTAAGGATATTTGCGTCCATGTTTCCTGAACATACATCATCCATATCCAACATTATCATGTATTGAAAATCTTCTTGATTGAGATGTTGTATGTGTTCTAGTATTTTATTTCTAGCGTTTGAAATCTTTTTACTACGGAAACTAAAATCGTCTGGAATCTTATTTTCAATAGAATGAACTATATCTAATTTATATTTATTTTTCATCATTTTTAATACATTTAGGCTATCGTCTGACGAAGAATCTTCTGAAATAATAATTTTGTAGTCATCAAACAAATTTATTAACTTATCTATATTTGCAAATACTGGTTGTAAAAAATTAGCACAATTTTTAACACATCCACATATATATACTTTTTTGGAATATAGTTTAGGAACTATAGCCGGTTCGTCAAACGTAATTGTTATAGTATCCTCCTTTTTTTCTGACTTCTTTGAAATTTTTTTACCTGCCAAAAAGGAGTTATCATAAAGCCGAACAAGTTCAGACTCATAACTATTCATAAATGCCTTAGGTTCCATTAATTTTAAAAAATCTCCCTGAATAGTTCGTTTATATGAATCTATCTTTTCCGGGTTATTTACTAAATCGACAACAATATTTACGTATTCTTCTTTTGTATTCGCAACTAATTCTGGATATCCACAATTGATCAATAAAGAACTCGATACATTATGTACATGATAGTTTGGATTATAAAGAGTTACAACAGGAATCGAATTAAATAGACTATTGCATGTAGTAGTTGTGCCGGAATAAGGAAAAGGATCTAATAAAATATCAAACATAGTGAATAATTTATCATATTCTTGATTTACTAATTTATTTAATACGATCACCCTATCTCTAGTTGTGTTTAACTTATTTACATAAAATTGTGTTCTCTCTTCCTTATTATCAAAGGATTCTAATTTAAGTAAAATTATTGTATTCGGACACTTGGCCAATATGCCTCCCCATAGGTTTAATAACTCTGTATTCGACTTATTTTCCTTATTAATGGCACCAAGTATAATCTTTTTTTGTGTTTTACGTGGATTTGGTACAAATTGATGAATTGGTTTAAACAATAAAAAACATTTTGGTAAACGTATTAATTCTTCCGAATAACGTTGTTTTGTCAAAGGACTATCAGCAATTCCATCTGTTATGCGATATTGAATCCCCTTCAATCCTGTAGTATTTGGAAATCCAAGATATGCTATCTGAATAGGTGCAGGACGAAATGTAAAAATTTCTATCTTGTTCATAACCGTATGACCCATCAAGTCAAATAATATATCAATTTTACAATCATTTATTAAATTTGCTGCATCCTTAGGAGATAATTTATTTACATAGTGTATTTTTATCCCCAAATTGTCATAAACAGGTTGAACTTCTGGACAGTTTGAAAACAGTATAATTTCAAACCGATTTCTGTCATGATTAATTAAAATTGGCAAAATAAAATTTGAAACGGAATGCATTACAAAATCCGCAGATAAATATCCTAATCTTATTTTACTTTCCTTCTTCCTAGATTGGAAAGAATAACTAGGTCTATCCGGAAGCAAATTATTAAATTCCAAGTATTTTTTAAATATCATTTCATGATCATAGTATAAATAATCATTAAAACACAACATATTATCAAAAGATAATAGCTTTTTTCGTAGTTCTAAATTAAATTTTATTGCTAATTCCAAAGCTTTTTCGCTGTATTTAATTGATTTTTCTATATCACATCTCGAGTTAAACAGATAACCAGCATCGTGATAATTTCTCCATTTTTCGTTTTTATCATAATCTGTTAAACAAGGAATTTTAGAATTTAGTTTTATCAAATTTAATAGACTTGTTAGACCATTTTCATAATTCAAATTTACCAAATTACATCTCGTGTAAACGGTTAAAAATCTTGGTTCATTCATGTATTTATCAAATAAATTATCTTTATTTAATGAAAAAACATGGTTCGAAAATCCAACATCTAAAAGCAAATCACATAAATCGCAAAAGTTTTCTTTAAAATCAGGCTTTATAGTATAACATAATTTATACCATAATAATTCTTTATCTTTTGATATTCCTTTATAAAGTCTACCCATGTTATAATATAATTCAGGATCGTCAGGAAACAAAGTTATCATTTTTGTTAATATGTATTCTCTTTTTTCAAAATTTTCTTCACTCATAATCATGTCTCTTGTCATATTATACAACACATGTTTATTGGTAGTAATATCAATTTTATTGTTTATAACTTGGTCATACAAATTTAAAAATTGTTGCATTTTATATTAAGTAATCATTCTTTGTTTTTAATATATTGTAATTGAATATATTAAAAAATTAGTTTCTAGGAATTACTTTACGTATATGATAATGTATTAAAACTAATTTATCTCTATCTTTTACGTGTGCATCTTCCTCATTACCATAAACCTCCTCAAATAATTTAATTTTCATCCTAGGGCTAGTGTTTCGATTTTCTTCTTGAATAAATTGATACAAGTTTTTACATAGAATATGGAATTCACGAACTAAATCTGATGTTGAAATGGTATATATATCATATAATGCTTTATAGATAAGAGGATTCTTTGGAGAAGCACCAAGAAACCCTTGGAAAACTGTTCCGGGAAAATAACTTGAATTTACAGTAAAAAAATCTACGTCACCAACAATATCATCCATATTCTCTTCTATCATCGCATCAGTGTCAATATAAACTCCACCTTTAACATAAAGATAATAATAACGAAATAGATCCGCACGATGTTCTCCATAATTAAACGTATAAAATTTTGCAACAACATTTGGAAATTCAGGAATTGGATTCTCTGAAAAAAATTCTATGATATCATCATCTTTAAAATGTAAATATTGCCATCCTGGGGAGCGTTGTTTGATCATATCAACAATATAAGGCTCCTGGTCTTTTCTAGATGTTTGAACAATTGTTTTCGGAATAGACATATACCCTATTTTATACAGTTGTTTTTATATCAAATATATCCTCTAACGTTTTTTTATTTTCAATAGAATCATTATATCCCTTTTCTACCATTTCTGTAAACTTATATTGTGCCTTCGAAAACAACGTTGTATAATCTGATATACTCATAGATGTAGGAATTGTTTTGTTTTTCTTTTTCCAAATATTTGGAGTAATATGCAATACTGATTTTGTAGTATTTAAATATGGATGTCTACTAAACCCACCATCGAAAGATAAGATATCTCTATAAACATTCGTAAAACCACCTGTTACTAATGGTATGTGAGAACTCGCAATACAACAATTTAAAGCATCTTCTAAATTATCAAATCCTGTGAAAATAGTAGTGTTGGGTTTGTAATGATTTTTATCAAATGTAGTAACACCTATAAAAAGTCGCCTCAAATCAAAATCCTCTGTGGTGTAGGTTTCTAACATTCGTCTTTTAATAGAATTTTCAATTTCACTTATTTTATCTGTATTTTGTAAGGTTGAATCCAGGATTTGGTTTTGTATTTCATCTATATTTCTATTAAAACATAACAAAAGAGAGTTCCATGCACCAGCAGATGCTCCTGAAAAAATATAATTCTCTAAATCGTAATTATCCTTTATGTATTTACATATACCCATTACATAAAAC
>Ga0209189_1000953_pt1 | contig 22452 bp, 11 predicted proteins | sample C_130820_EF_Meta_FD_187308 | JGI IMG/M metagenome (GOLD analysis project Ga0209189, IMG submission 187308) | Freshwater microbial communities from Lake Croche, Canada to study carbon cycling - C_130820_EF_MetaG (SPAdes) (version 3) | ecosystem: Environmental > Aquatic > Freshwater > Lake... | reverse complement strand
GGTGCCTGCGGTGACGCCGGCGCCTGCGGCAACGCCGGTGCGGCCGCCTGTGGCGACTGCGGCGGTGCGAAGAAGGGCTGCCGTCGCAAGGGCTGCCGTCGCTGCGGCTGCTAAGGCCACGGCGACACACTTCGTGTCGTGAACAAGAGGGGGCCGGGCGAGCGATCGCCCGGCCCCCTCGCTTTTTTCGGCACCCCGCTCACGCCCGACCCGTTTTTCGGCCGAAAAATTGACGCCCGCCGAACCCCGGGGTAGGTCTGAACGTAGAGAATCTCCGGGTTTGACGTTTCTCCCCGCCCGAGTCGCCACCATGCCCCGTCGTCACCGCCGCATCCCGCGTCACGCGAATCGCCCGCTCCTGCGATGGGAGACGCTCGGCCATTCGGTGACGGGCCTCGAGCAGCTCGAGTCTCGCGTCGCCCTGGCCGCCGATCTCGCGGTCGCCTTCGTGGGGCCGCAGGCGGCCCACGCCTGGTATCAGCCGGGCACGACCGAGACGTTCAGGGTCGAGGTCACGAACCTCGGCCCCGACACGGCCGCCGGGGCCGCCGTGACGACCGCCCTGGGCAGCCAGATCTCGCAGCAGACCTGGACGGCCGCGTTCTCGACCGGGGCGAGCGGCACGACGAGCGGCTCCGGCCCACTGAACACCTCCGTCACGCTGCCGTCCGGCGGCAAGGCCACGTACACGATCACGGCGACGATCGGTGAATCGGCCTCCGGCACGCTGACGCCCACGGCCCACGTCACACTGGCCGGCGACCCGAACGCCGCCAACGACTCCGCGACGGAGACGCTGAAATTCGCCCCGAAGTTCGTCGTGGTCACCGAAGCGATGGGGCAGGGGGCGACGTCGCAGGTGCGGATCGTCGATCCGAAGACCGGGGCCGTGACGGCGGCGTTCAGCGGCTTCGGCGCGTACAACGGCGGCGTCCAGGCCGCCATCGGCAACTTCGACGGCACCAACCGGCCGATGGTCGCGGTCGCGCCCGGCCGCGGACTGCCGGCACAGGTGAAGGTCTTCGCCCTCTCCGATGCCGGCACCTGGCAGGAGCGGCCCGAGTTCCGCACCACGCCCTTCGCCGGCTCCACCCGTGGGCTCACGATCGCCTCCGGCGACTTCAACGCCGACGGCCAGGACGACTTCGCTTTGGGGGATGCTGGCGGCAGCGAGGTGAAGGTGTTCCTCACGCGCAAGGCGACGCCGCAAAACGCCGACCCGGTCGAGAACAAGCCCTTCCGCACGCTCACGAATTCCGGCGTGGGTGGCGGAATCGCCGCGGCTGACCTCGGCACCTTCTCCGGTGGCCGCGCGACCGATGCCGCGAAGCAGGACGGCCGGGCCGAACTGATCCTCGCGACCGGGGCGGGCGTCGCCCCGCGGATCCAGGTCTTCGATCTCTCGGGCTCGCGGCCGGTGCAGATCGACTCGCTCCGACCGACGGTGGGCCGCGATCGCCAGGGCCTGACGGTGGCGGCTGCGGCCTACAATTCCGACGGCATTCCAGACATCGTCGTGACGGGCGGCGGCCGCCAGGCCGGCACCGAGATCTACGACGGCGCGGTTTCGAAGTCGGCGAACCGGCGCCTGGCGTCGTTCAGCGCGTTCGGCGACATCGGCCGCCAGGCCGCGACGGCCACCGTCGTGCCGATCGACACCAATGGCGATGGCCGAGCCGATGCCGTCTATGCGTCGCAGGGCTACCGTGGCGTGGCGGGCGTGAAGACGGCCACCATCACGGGGGCCCCGACGGCGGTGGTCGGGTCATTCACCCGGTTTGGCAGCTTCCTCCGGGAGGTCGAGGTGGCCGCCCCGGCCGCGCGAACCAACGCCGACATCGTGACCTCCTCCACCGGTCTCCAGTCGGTGACCCTGGCGAGCGGAGCCGCCACCGGCACGGCGGCGACGGCGGGCAAGAAAGTGAAGGTGAATTACACCGGCACGCTCCTCGACGGAACGAAGTTCGACAGTTCGCGCGACCCGGGCAAGTCGCCCTTCGAGTTCACGCTCGGACAGGGACAGGTGATCAAGGGCTGGGATGAGGGGCTGCTCGGCCGGCGTCCCGGTGACCGGTTGCAACTGATCATCCCGCCAGGGCTCGGCTACGGCGCGTCCGGCCAGGGCAGCATCCCTGCCAATTCCACGCTCGTGTTCGACATCGAAGTCTTGAGCGTGACGTAGGCCGGCGTCGTTGCCGCCCGGTCGCTACCAGCGGGCCTCGACGCCGAGGTTGCCGCCGTAGAGGTAGACACCGCTGCCGCCGTTGAGCCCGGTGCCGCCGCCGGGCGGAGCGGCAAAGTCGAACTGATTCGGCGCCAACGCCACGCCCGAGAGCCAGATCAGGTTGTAGCCCACCCGCAGGCCCCACGTTTCGTCGATCCGGTAGATGAGCGTGAAGTTGAGGTCGCCGATCAGGCCGGTGCCGCCCTCGGTCGCCGAGCGGGCCGATCGCTCCACGAACGGCACGCCTCCCGAGGAGATGACCGAATTCACGATCGGCTGCTGCGCCTGGCTCATGGCGGTGCCGCCGAAACCCACCTTGCCCCAGCTCTCGAAGGCCCAGCGTTCCCAGGCCATCCGGCTGCGGGCGCCGACCTGGGCCGCGAAGATGTTGCTCGTGCTCGAAACCCCGTAGAGACCGGCCCCCGAGTTTCCGGGCGGCGTGAACGCCAGGAGCGCGGTCTCGTCGAGACCGGCCCAGCGAAAACCGCACAGCCAGTCGAACGAGCCGCCCTCGTAGCAGCGGGAGCGGCGCCACGGCTCGCCGGCGAGGCGGTCGGGGCCGCCGTCGGCAATTCGACGGAACAGGTTGAACTCGGCGGAGTTGAGCGACGAGCGATACGACGCGCGGGCGAAGTCGGCATTCCTGAGCACGCCGGGTTGGAGCCCCAGCGGCGCCGAGGCCTCGAGATTGCCGGCGGGGCTCGAGGCCGTCCGGGAGGCGAACATGCCCCACACGCCGAGATACCCGAACTCCCAGCCGGGATCACAGCCGCGGGCCTGGCCGAGAAAGAACCGCCACGCCGGCTGCGTCGCGAAGCCGAGGTCTCCGGCGGAAATCGCCGCCGCGTTTCCCTGGCCGGTCACGACGAGGGGCCGGCCCAGCGACTGGTTGTCGCGTTGCAGAAAAAGCGAGTTGGCGAACACGTAGGTTTCGGGGCAGCCGGGTCCCAGGTCCGAGAAGGCGGGCCGGACCGGGATGCAGATGTCGGTCTCCCCACAGGGTGGATACCCGCCGGGATCGGGCGCGGACTCGCCTCCGACGTCCGCCGGCACTGCCTCCTCGGTCCGCCCCGCCACCCCGGCGCAGGCCAGGATGGCGGCGAGTGCGAACGTCGTCGTTTCCCTCACGGAAAACATGTCGATCTCTGCCCTGGGCGCAAGGTCCGGCCACGCGGAACAACCGATTCCACCCCGTTTTTCGGCATATCCGGCCCGGGGGGATGAGCCGCGTTTTCCCACCGGCCGGCCGGCGCGATCTTCGCCGACAACGGCGTGATTCACGGGTTTCCGCGTGGTACGTTGATTTGATCGGTCGTGCGGCCTGCATCGACTGGGCGGAATGGCAAATTTTTTCGGACGGTCGCCGATGGCACCGCCCGATGCAGGTGATCACACGCGAAAGGCGGAGGCATGGTGTCAGCGGTATTCGGCAGGTTCTCCCGGCGGGGGCGTTCGACGGGGAAGACGGGGCGGGCACGGTCTGCCCGCCGGCTCGAGGCGGAACTGCTCGAGCGCAAGCTGGCGCTGGCCGCCATCCCCACGGCCACGGTCAACGGCCCCGCCGTCGCCGGCCTGATCGGCCAGGAGATCCCCCTCACCGTCACGTTCGACAACACGGCGACGAACCCCGCCGACATCGGCTATTCGCCGTTCGTGGACATCGTCATGCCCGCCACGGGCGACGCACCACCGGCCCCGAACGACGGCATCTCGTTCAAGCCGAACAGCGCCACCTACAACGGCCTCTCGCTCGCCACGACCGTGCTCACGTTCGATGCGCAGGGGAAGGCGACCCACCCGTTCGCGAAGAACCCCGACGGCACCGCGCTCGTCGTCTCCGGCAAGCCGGGTGACCAGCTCGTGGTCGTGCAGCTCCCCTTCGGCAGCTACGGCCCCGAGCAGCCGGCGGCGGAGATCAACTTCACCGGGATCGTGAGCCCGCTCGCCCAGCCGAACCACACCTACCCGGTCACCGCCACGGGCGGCTTCCAGTTCCAGACCGACGCGTCCGGCAATCCCACGGTGAACGTCGCGACGCTCGGCGGCACCACCACCGACCCGGTCCAGCCGCAGCTGTTCCGGATCAAGAAGACGTCGGACGCCCCCGAGGCCGAGACGGCCACCGGCCCGAACTTCAAGCACACCTACACCGTGAGTATGGCGGTGGCCCCGCAGCAGACGGTGAACAACCTGCTCCTCGCCGACGTCCTGCCGAACAACATCCAGTTCGTGTCGGTGAACACGGTCACGGGCAACGGCTCGACCTCCACGACGGCCGTGGCCACGCCGAGCACCGCCACGCCCGGCGGCACGCTTTCCCGGCGGTTCGACAAGGTGGTCGGCACCGGCAGCGACTCCGATGTCGTGATGACGTTCACCTACTTCGTGCCCCAGGACAACAGCGTCGGCCAGGACGTGATCCCGCTGGGCACCGGCGGCACGGCGCTCGCCACGAACACGGCGACCGCGTCGGGCACCTGGACGAGCGCGAACCCGAACTTTCCCAATCCGCAGGCGGTCTCGACGACCGCGACCGACCCGAACGCCCAGCACACGCTCACCGCCCGCACCGTCGCCTTGCAGAAGGCGGCCGCCGACCTCACGAACCCGGGCGCCCCGAAGGCGGGCGACACGCTCCGCTACACGCTCAACTTCCAGGTCAGCGACTATTTCGCGCTCCAGAACCTGAACCTCGCCGACGTCCTTTCCGACGGCCAGGATTTCGACGCCACGTTCACCCCCACGATCACGTTCACGCAGAAGACGGAGACGTTCGCGTCCCAGCCGTTCGCCCCCGGCAACTTTTCCTCGGCCGTGCAGGCCGACGGCACGACGCAGGTGAACTTCAAGGTCTCGGACCAGCTGCAGGCCCTCGGGCTCACGACCGGCGGCAAGCTCGTCGGCGCGGGGATCCCGAACACGGGCACGGGATCGGCGGCGACCCCACCGAATCCGCTCCCCGGCGGCCCGGGCACGACCGGCACGATCACGTTCCAGACCACGGTCCGAAACACCTTCCGGAAGACGGGCGCGGCGGTCGTCCAGGGCGACGTGATTTCCGACGACGCGACGACCACCGCCACGGTGCTCAACTACGCCGACCTCGCCCCGACCGCCAGCAGCGTGAGCGACGGCTCGTCCGCGAGCGTGACGCTCGTGCAGGGAGCCGTGACGAAGAGCATCTACGCGATCAACGGCGTGCCCGCGTCCGGCACGCCGGTCGTCACCGCCGGCGACGCCGTCACCTTCCGGATCACCTACGACCTGCCCTTTTCGAGCATCAAGGACTACCAGATCACCGACTTCCTGCCGCTGCCGATCTTCGCGGCGCAGAACCTCACGTTCGCGGGGGGCGGCTCGACCGCCGCCGCCCCGGCGACCGGGCAGTGGAAGTTCGGCCCGACCGACAGCTACTCGAGGCTTTCGCGGATCATCCCCACGACGTCGTCCAACGCCGCCGCCAACAGCGTCACCTGGGACTTCGGGACGTTCGAGGACAACTTCAACCAGCCCTCGACCACCGACATCCTGTTCACCGTCACCGCCACGAACCGGCCGTTCGCCGACGGCCTCCTGCTCACGAATCAGGCCGAGCAGACCGAGCGGAACGAGACGGGCGACGTGCTCACGAGCAACACGGCGCTGGCGCAGGTGAAGATCGCCGAGCCCGCCCTCGACATCACCAAGGGGGTCGTCTCCACGAACGACGCGGCCGGCGTCTTCAAGCCCACGACGGTCGCGCCGGCGGGCGTCACGTTCTCGCAGCCGGGGGCGGCCGGGGCGTCGTTCACCGGCACGATCACCTCGTCTGGCCTGGCCTCCACGCCGATCGACGCCACACTCTCGAACGTCCTCGGCAACGACCTCGTGAAGTTCTGCATCATCGTCGAGAACACCGGCAGCGGCCCCAACGGCGCCTTCGACGTGAAGGTCAAGGACGTCTTCGACGCCACGAAGATGAAGATCCCCGCGAACGCCACGGGGCTCAACCTCAAGGTGACCGACGGCACGGGCGCCAGCATGCCGTTCACCGGTGACCTGTTCTCCGCGGGCGGCATCACGCTCACCGACCCCGGCCCGACGCCCACCCCGGGCGGCGCCCTCGACCCGGGCAAGACCACCTCCGGCACGGTCATCGACACCGGCCGCAACATCGCCGTCATCACCTACGACCTGCAGCTCCTGCCGAACGTCGCCCCGTCGGACGTGATCAGGAACACCGCCACGCTCACGAACTACGCCTCCACCGAGGGCGGCCCCAACTTCCTGCCGCCGGCGGGCCTCTCCGACCAGACCACCGTCACCGTGCAGGCTCCGCAGGCCGCGAAGACGCTCGTCGGCACGTCGATCGTCGATCCCTACAACTCCAACACCCAGGCGGTCGTCGGCGAGATCGCCACGTTCGAGCTGTCGATCGACGTGCCGCAGGGCACCACGCCGAACGCCGTCGTGGTGGACTCGTTGCCGGCCGGCCTGGCCTTCGTGCGGATGGTGGGCACGCCGGTGGTCGATCCCGGGGTCACGTTCACCGGGTCGGCCACGCCGGTCGTGACCAACAGCGGCCAGACGGTCACGTTCAACCTCGGCGACGTGACCAACGCCAACACCGACCGCCAGCTGCACGGCATCACGGTCAAGTACGAGGCGGTGGTGCTCAACGTCTCGAGCAACGTCGCCGGCAAGACCCTCACGAACAACGCCAAGCTCACCTGGACCGGCCACACCGAGCTTCCCGCAGCAAAGTCCGCCCCAGTCACCGTCATCGAGCCGAAGCTCACGATCGACAAGTCGGTGAGCCCGTCCGCAGCCCAGGCAAGCGACACGGTGACGTTCACGATCCTGGTCTCGGCCAGCCAGACCACGGCGCACAACGTGGCCCTGTCGGACGTCTTCCCCGGCGGGTTCGAGTACGTTGCCGGCTCGCTGAGACACACCGCCGGCGTCGTGCCGACCACGCTCGCGACGAGCGCGGGGGGAGACGCCTTCACGGCCAGCTACACGTCGCTCACGCCCGGCCAGACGAGCACGCTCACGTTCCAGGCGAAAATCGATGCGACCGTGACGGCCGGCCAGGCGATCAACAACGTCGCCACCGAGACCTGGACCAGCCTGCCCGGCAATCCCGGCCAGATCACGCCCAACAACCCCAACGCCTACGAGCGGACCGGCTCGGAATCGACCGCGCAGGGGCAGCTCAACAATTACAAATCGGCCGACAACGCGATCGTGACGGTCGCCAGCCCCACGGTCGCCAAGTCGCTCGTCACGACGTCGATCGTGAACGCTTCGAATTCCGCGACGCAGGCGGTGATCGGCGAGACGGCGACCTACACCGTCACGGCCACCTTTCCGCAGGGCCGCACTCCTGCCGCGTTCCTCGTGGATACGTTGCCTGCCGGAATGGCCTACGTCCGCACGATCTCCGCGGTCAACGACGACCCCGGCAGGCTCGTCGTGCCGGGGCTCAACACCGCTCCGGCGCTGACGGACAACGGCACGACGGCCACGTGGAGCCTCGGGGACATCGTCAACAGCGACACCGACAGCACGACGGACGAGACCGTCACGTTCACGATCGAAGCCGTCGTGCTCAACGTCAACACCAACACCAGTGGCACGAACCTGTCGAATCAGGCGTTCGTCCGCTGGGATGGGGCGAACACGTCGCGGATCGGCCGCAGCGGCCCCGTCACCGTGATCGAGCCAAAGCTCGAGACCACGAAGGCGGCCACCGTGGGCGGCCTCGGCGGCACCGTCGGCGACCCGGTCACCTACACGATCGTCATCAGGCAGGCTGCCGCGAGCGACACCGACGCCTTCAACGTCACGCTCAACGACCTGATCCCCGCCCAGATCGCGAGCCCCGTGCTCACTTCGGTCGTGGACACGGCGGGCCTCGTCACCGCAGCGAACTTCAGTCTCTCCGGGAACACGCTCGCGACGACGGGCACGGGCTTCGACCTCGCGAAACTCCCCGCGGGCCGCACGATCACGCTCACGGTCACCGGCACGCTCGCGGGACCGCTCGCCGCCAACCAGAAGATCACGAATACCGACGAGATCAAGTGGTCGAGCCTCTCGGGATCGCCCGGCCAGATCACGCCCAACAACCCGAACGCCTACGAGCGGACGGGCTCGGGCTCGACCTCGCTCGGCCAGCTCAATAACTACGTCACGAGCGGCTCGGCCACGATCACCGCGAACACCGCGGACCTCGCGGTCGTGAAGACGGTGAGCAACCCCACGCCCAACGTCGGCGACACGATCACGTTCACCGTCACGCTCACCAACAACGGCCCGAGCACGGCCCACCTCGTGGAGGTGACCGACCAGTTCCCCGCGGCGGGCCTGCAGTTGCTCTCCGCCACGCCCAGCCAGGGAACGTTCAACCAGGCGACGGGCCTGTGGGCCGTGGGCACCGTGGGCATCGGTGCGGGCAACGCCCAGACGCTCACGATCCAGGCGAAGGTCCTCACGCCGGCGGTCAACACGCTTCCCGCCGCCCAGACCAACGTGGCCACGGTGACGAAGTCGGCCGAGCCCGACTCCAACCCCGGCAACAACACCGGCACGGCGACCGAGACGCCCAAGTATGCCGACCTCGCGGTGACCAAGACGACCGACAAGCCGCAGCCCAACGTCGGTGAGACGATCACCTACACGGTCACGCTGCGCAACGACGGCACGGCGACGGCGACGAACGTCGCGGTGACCGACACGCTCCCGGCGAACGTCGTGTTCGTGTCGGCCACGCCGGCGGCGGGTACGACCTTCACTCCCTCGGCCGCACCGGTCACCGGGGGCGTGTGGCGGGTGCCGACGATCGCCCCGGGGCAGTCGCTCGCGCTCACGTTGACGGCGACCGCGACGCTGCCCGGCGTGCTCTACAACAACGCCACGATCACCGGCAGCGACGTCTGGGATCCGAACGACCGCAACAACACCTCCAATTCGCCCACCGATCCCCAGTCGGCCGATCTCGTCGTCTCGAAGACGGTCAACAACCCGCGGCCGAACGTCGGTGACAACGTCACGTTCACGATCACGCTCGACAATCTGGGCCCGAGCACGGCGCGGAACGTGACGCTGACCGACCTGCTGCCGGCGGGCCTGCAGTATGTGACCCACACGCAGAGCACGGGCGCGTATCTCCCCGGCACGGGCGTCTGGACGGTCGGCGACGTCGCCGCGGGTGCGACCAACACGCTCACCCTCACGGCCAAGGTGCTCGCACCCGCATCCGGCCCGGCCCTGCCGATCAAAAACACGGCCACCGCCACGGCCACGACACCCGACCCCAACCCCAACCAGAACACCGGCGAATCGACCGTCGTTCCGCGGCAGGCTGATCTCGCTGTCGTGAAGACGGTCAGCAACGCCACGCCGAACGTGGGCGAGACGATCGCGTTCACGATCCAGGTTTCCAACCGCGGCCCCGACACGGCGACGAACGTCGTCGTGAACGACAGGCTGCCTGCGGGGCTGACGTTCGTCTCGGCGACGCCTGCGGGGGTGTATGACCCCGGCACGGGCGTGTGGACGGTGGGCACCGTGACGACCTCCGACTTCCCGAAGCTCACGATCCTCGCAACCGTGAACCGTCCCGCGAGCGGGATCCCGCCCGCGGCCACGAACACGGCCACCGTCTCCGGTACCGAGTACGATCCCGACCCGACCAACAACACCGACCGTGTCACGGAGACGCCGCAGTACGCCGATCTCGCGGTGGACAAGGTCGTCAGCGACGCCCGGCCGAACGTCGGCGACACGATCACCTACACCGTCACGCTCTCGAACAGGGGCAAAGACACCGCCACGGGCGTGACGCTCCTCGACCAGCTGCCTGCGGGGCTGCAGTTCGTGGCCGCGCTCCCGAGCCAGGGAGCGTACGACGCGGGCACCGGCATCTGGACCGTCGGCACGGTGGACACGCTCTTCGCCCGCACGCTCCAGATCCAGGCCCGCGTGCTTCCCCCCGCCTCCGGCAATCCGCCGCCCCAGACCAACACGGCGAGCGTGCGGACGAGCGATCAGTACGATTCCGATCCCTCGAACAACACCGACAGCGTCACCGAGACGCCGCAATACGCGGACCTCGCCGTCGACAAGCTCGTGGACAACCCCAACCCCAATGTCGGCGGGCAGGTGACGTTCACCATCACGGTCACGAACAAGGGTGCGGATGCCGCCACGGGCGTCGCCCTCCAGGACCTGCTGCCGGCGGGCCTCACGTTCGTGTCGGCGAGCGCACAGGCGGGCACGAGCTACGCCCCCGCCACGGGCGTCTGGACGGTGAACACGGTGCCGGTCAACGCCACGAAGCTCCTCACGATCGTCGCCGTCGTCGCCGGCCCCGGCACGTTCACGAACGTCGCGGCCGTGACGAAGTCCGACCAGTTCGATCCCGACCCGACCAACAATCGCGACGACGCCACGGTCTCCACCCGAGAGGCCGACCTCGCCGTCGTCAAGACCGTGAGCGACGCGACGCCCAACGTCGGCGACACGATCACGTTCACCGTCACGCTCTCGAACGACGGCCCCGACACCGCCAACAACGTCGAGGTGACCGAGCGGTTCCCGGCGGCCGGCCTGCAGTTCCTCTCCGCGACGCCGAGCCAGGGCACGTATGCCGCCGGGACGGGCGTGTGGACGGTGGGGGCGGTCGCCCCCGGCGACTCGAAGACGCTCACGATCCTCGCCCGGGTCCTCGCCCCCGCGGTCAACACCGTCCCGGCCGCGCAGACGAACGTCGCCGCCGTCACCAAGGCCGACGAGTACGACCCGAATCCGGGCAACAACACCGGGTCGGTCACCGAGAAGCCGCTCTATGCCGACCTCGGCGTCAAGAAGACGACGAGCAACGTCCAGCCCAACGTGGGCGACACCGTGACCTACACGGTCAGCCTGTTCAACCTCGGCACCGCCGCCGCCACGAACGTGGAGGTCACCGACGCCCTTCCGGCGAACGTGGCCTTCGTGTCCGCCACGCCGGCCGCGGGCACGCGGTTCCAGGAGACGGCGACGGGGGGCGTGTGGAGCGTGCCCTCGATCGCGCCGGGCCAGACGCTCATCCTGACGATCGTCGTGCAGGCCACGAACACGAGCGTCGCGTTCAACACCGCGACGATCACGCACAGCGACGTCTGGGACCCGAACGACCGCAACAACACGGCGAAGACGCCGACCGATCCGCAGCAGGCCGACCTCGTCGTCTCGAAGACGGTGAACGACGCGACGCCCAACGTGGGCGACAACGTCACCTTCACGATCCGGCTCGACAATCTCGGACCGAGCGTGGCCCAGGCCGTCAGCCTCACCGACACGCTCCCCGCGGGCCTGCAGTTCGTGAGCGCGACCCCGAGCGTCGGCAGTTTCGCCGGCGGCGTGTGGACCGTCGGCAACGTCGCCGCGAGTTCCACGCAGACGCTCACGCTCGTCGCGAAGGTGCTCGCGCCCGCCTCGGGCCCGGTCTCGGCCCAGACCAACACCGCCACCGCCACGTCCCCGACGCCCGACCCGAATCCCGGCGACAACACGGGCACCTCGACCGTCGTGCCGAAGCAGGCCGATGTCGCCGTTTTCAAGACGGTGGACAACTCCCAGCCCGCGATCGGCGAGACGGTCGCCTACACGATCCAGGTCGCCAACTACGGCACCGACACGGCGACGAACGTGAAGGTCACGGAGGCCGGGCTGCCGGCCGGCCTGACGTTCGTGTCGGCGAGTCCCGCGCCGGGCACGAGTTACGACCCGGCGACCGGCGTCTGGACCGTCGGCACGGTGACGACGAGCGATTTCCCCACGCTCGTGATCTACGCCAAGGCCACCCGGGCCACCGGCGGCACGGCCACCAACACGGTCCCCGTCTCGGCCACCGAGTACGATCCCGACCCGTCGAACAACTCCTCTTCCGCCGAGATCATCGTCCCCTCCAGCGGCGTGATCGTGGGCACCGACATCGGCTGCATCACGGGGCCGTTCGTCCGTGTGATCGATCCCGACACGGGGGCCGACCGGATCGTGCCGTTCTTCGCCTATGAGCCGAGCTTCCGCGGCGGGGCCCGCGTCTACGGGGCCGACGTCACCGGCGACGGCATCCCGGAGATCCTCACCGCGCCCGGCCCCGGCCGGCCGGGTGAGGTCCGCGTGTTCAGCGACACGGGCACCCCGCTGCCGCAGTACAACTTCTTCCCGTTCGGCCGGGGCTACACCGGCGGCCTCGAGATCGCCGCCGGATCGATCACGGCCGCGGGGAAGATCCAGATCGTGGCCTCGCAGACCCGCGGCGGCACCGTCCGCGTGTTCGACGTCAATCCCTCCGCGGCGACGCCCGTCGCCGGCACGCCCGTTCGCCAGCTGCAGCCCTTCGGGGCCGCATACCGCAGCGGCGTGTTCGTCGACACGGCGGACATCGGCACCTTCAGCGGCGGCACCCTCACATCCTCCGCGCCGGACGGCGTCACGGAACTCGTCGTCGGCAGCGGCCCTGGCATGCGGGCCACGGTCAACGTCTACAACGGCCAGCCGGCCAGGCCGGCCCTGATCAACTCGTTCAATCCCTTCGGCGCCGCCTACAACCGCGGCGCGTCGGTCGCCCGGCTCCCGTCGAGTGTGCCCGGAAACGCCGACAAGATCCTCGTCTCCGCCGGATCGAGCGGGGGCTCGCTCGTCGAGACGTTCACCGGTCTTACCAAGACCCGCCAGGCCGCGTTCGCCGCCTACGCCGGCAGCCGGTCCGACGTCTTCTCAGCGGCGATCAACGACAGCGAGCTGTTCAGCGTGGAAGGGCAGTTCGGCCGCACGAACGGCGTGCGGAAGGTCCGCTCGACCTCGGGGGCCGCTGCGTCCACGCTCCCACAATCGACGGGCTCCTACCCGCCGCTCCGCGTCGCGATCCTCCGCAAGTAGGACAGGTGGAGCCCGTCCTACCACCGGTACTCTGTGCCGAGGTTGGCACCGTGGAGGAACAGCGTGCCGTTGTCATTGATCCCCGTCCCGGCACCGGTCGCGGTGTTGAAGTCCCACTGCGACGGGGCGAAGGCCGCATTCGTGAGCCAGTAGAAGTTGTAGCCGGCCCGCAGGCCCCACCGCTGCGTGATCTTGTAGATCAGCGTGCCGTTCAGCTGGCCGATGAATCCGACCCCATTGGCAGTGGCCGACAGCGGGGGCCGTTCGAGCCCCGAGATCTCGCCGACGATCGGTCCGGACCCCTGGTAGGCGTTCGTGCCGCAGAGCGCCGTCTTCCACCAGCCCTCGACGGCCCACCGGCACCACTCCCGGCGGCCCCGCTGGCCGATCTGGGCGCCGAAGTAGTTGGTCGCCGTGCGGACGGTGTAGTTGGACGGCTCCGGCGGCGTGCAGCACTGGGCGTTGAGGTTCGCCGTCTCGTTGAGTCCCGCCCAGATGAAGCCCGCGAGCCAGTCCACGCAGTGGCAGTTGGGCTTGCAGCGGGTGAGGCCGCACCAGTTCGGGCCGCAGTCCTGGCAGCAGTCGTAGCAGAAAACGTTGGCCTCGGCGATGTTGAGCGTGGACCAGTAGGTGCCCCGAACCTGGTTGGCATCGTTGAAGTTGTTGACGGCCAGACCGAGCGGCGGCGGCAGTTCGAGATTCGAATTGCCTGCGACGAAGGCACTGCCGAACATCCCGTAGATGCCCGTGTAGCCGATCTCCCAGCCGAGCGTGTCGGTGAACAGCTGGCCGTAGAAGAGCCGCACGCCCGTCGCCGTGGCAGGGTAGAGGCTCTGTGTCGTCATCACGGGCACTCCCGTATCGGAGTTGATCACGAGCGGCGCGTTGCCGATCGCGTTGTTCCGCTGCAGGAAGAGCACGTCGAAGATCGCGTAGTGCGTCCAGTTCGGGCAGCAGCACTGCCGGATCTCCTGCATGCAGGCGTCGTCGGCCTGCATCGCGTCCAACTGGCCTGCATCGATGCCCGGGGCGACCACATCGGCGGAATCGGGCGGCGCGGCCTCCGCGACCAGGACCGATTCCGGCGCCGGTGCCAGTGGCGGGATGCCGGCGAAGGGATCGGGATCGGCCGCTGGAGACACCCCGGAGCACAGGCATGCGACCAGGGTGATCGCCGTCAGCGAGAGCCATGCATCCAGGTGCCGCATCGATCCGCCCCCCTGCCTCGAGCCGCATGCTCGCAGCACGCTTCCCAGCGGATCATCGGCAAATCGCGCGTGATCCGACCCGCGCGACCCCGGGAGCCGTCACAGCCTTCGGAATCGTCACCGATTCGGTTTCGGCATCAGGCCGGCGCGACCGCGGCCACCCGCCGGTAGAGCTCGATGTCGAGGGCGTTGTGCTCCTCGATCAGCCGGCGATCCTCCGGAGAGAGGATCGTCGTCGGCCGGCGGTTCCGCGTGCGGTTGATGCGCTTGACCGAGAACCTGCCGTGGAACCCCACGGCGGTGCGGATCACCTCCATCGCCGCGTCGAGCCGCTCGGCGATGCCCACGATGCGATAGCGGTTGTTCAGCACGTCCCATGCCGCATCCACCGCCCGCCCAGGATCACGTTCCGCGACCTCCGGCCTGACGCCGAGAAAGCGACACACCATATGGTTTCGCAGTTCGTCGCTGAGTCCGGCCGCCACATAGGCTCCGGGGGACAGGTTTCCCGCGGCAACGGCGGCGTGCAGATAGTGTTCCGGCTTCTCCCGCACGTAGTAATAGTGCGAGAGGAGGCGATCGACCGGCTCGCGGAGGATGGTGGCTGCAATCGTGTCCGGGGCGGTCCAATCGAGGAGTTCGTGGGCGCCGTGGCCGATGATCAGGTCGTAGGCGTGCCGTCGGCTGTCGGGGAGCCGCTTGAACCCGTCTATCTCATCCGGTTTCCACCCATACGTTTGGTATGTGGCGAGGCGGCGATAGTGCCGCTGGAGATATCCGCGTGCCGCCGTCCCCGCGCATTTCGGAATGTGCTCGAAAAGCAGCTTGCGAACCCGCACGCGCGGCCCGAAAAAAGCGATCATCGGAGCGGCTCCTCGATTCCCTGACACGGCGTAGCCCAGCGAACCCCTCTTGTTGGGGGTCTCTGAAAGAGAATATCGGGGCGACCGGCCCGCTCACAAGACCAAAAATCGCTCCAGCGCTACTTCGCGGACGCCGACTTCGCACGGGCTTCGGAGAGGGTAACGCGGATGGCATCATTGCGGTGGGACTCCGGAATTTCCTCGAGGACGGCGACGGCCGCCGCGGCCTGACCGCACTCCAAGTAGCAGTTGGCGAGGTTCAGGAAGCCTTCGACCTGGTTCGGATACCGCTGGGTCACGGTGGCGAAGCAGTCGATCGCCTGCTGGAAGTCACCGGCATCGGCGCAGAGCACGCCCAGGTTGTTGAGGATCTGCATCCGGTTGGGGTTCTCCGTCCGGGCCCGCTCGAGGCAGACCCTCGCCGCCGCCAGTTCCCCGAGCCGCAGGTGGCCCATCCCTTCCAGAAACGACACCGGCGTCGAGATCGGATCGAGCGAACGCCACGGCGTGGCGGCCCGCCGCGCGTGATCCACGACCGCCCTCCAGTCGCCGGCGTCCTCGGCGAGCATCGCCTTGACGATCGCCTGTTCCTGGGACCGCGCCGCCCAGGCGTAGGCGACCGCCAGCCCGAGCGCGACGAGGGCCGGTGGCATCACGAGCCGCCACGGGATCACTCGGCCTGACGCCGGAGCGAGATCGGTCGCCATCCGCTGCCGCAGCACGACGACCGCCGCGAGCAACACCGCAAGCACAACCTGGTGGCTGACACGCTCGAGAGGGAAATCGAACACCGAACCTGCCGTGTAAGCGACGAGCGACATCAGGATGCCGAGGGCCAGCCATGCATCCTCGCGGGATGGGTCGCCGCGCAGCACCGTGCGGATCGCCAGCAGCGCCGCGATGAAGATGCCGGCGAACGCCGCCAGCCCGAATACGCCCTTCTCGGCCCACACCCAGAGGAGGTCGTTGTGCGGCTGGGTCCAGTTCGTGGTGTGAATCCGGCCGAAGTCGAAGCCGGCGTCAAAATATTCGTGGAGGCGGATCGTGAAGTTGCCCGCCCCGACGCCGGTGAGCGGATGGTCGGCGATCATCCGGGTCGTGAGCTGCCAGACGGCGAGCCGGCCCCCCTCGCGCGGCCGCACCGTCGCCCCCTGCGGCTCGACCACGATGCTGCGCACGCGACGGGCGAGCGGGTTGGCGTCGGGGGCCGTGGCGACGAACGTGGCGACCACCCCGACGCCGCCGAGGAACAGTCCGAGGAGGGCGTTTCTCGCGCGCCGCGAGATGCCCAGCGGCCCCGCGCACGCGACCACGCCCACGAGTCCCGCCACGAGGCCGGCGGCGAGTCCGACATAAGCCGAGCGGGTCTGCAGGAGGACCAGCATCGCCGCCACCGCGACCGACACGGCGATCGCGGCCAGCCGCCAGGCTCCGCGGAGGACCACCATGCCCACGAGGCAGATCGGCAGCAGCAGGCCGAGGAAGTGCGCGTAGAGGTTCGCACTCGACTGCAGGCCGGTGACCCGCTCCATGAGCTCGCGGCCGTGGAGGCCGGGACCGTGCCGCATGAGCGTCGTGCCCCAGCCGGTCGCACCGCTCACGGCGGCCGAGACGACGCACAGTTTCACGAGCTCTTCCTGCCATCGCGGCACGGTCGGCAGGAGCAGGCACGACAGGCCCAGCACGACGAGCGACACGAGCGTCTTGAAGACGTCGGTGAACCCGGCTGTCACGTTCACGGCGAAGGCGAGGGACGCCACGGTCAGCAGGGCGTAGGCGGCGTAGCAGAGCACGATCGGGTCGCGGAGCCGCCGGAGGTCGCGGCGGTCGAGCCGCGTCGCCCAGGGCAGGATCGCGATCACCGCGGCGAGGAAGACGGCCGTGGCGAGCAGCCGGGGAACGAGCGTTTTGTCGTACGTCGTCGGATCCCGGATCACGTGCAGGCCGACGAGCAGGAACCCGAAGAAGACGACGAACAGAATCCGGTCCCGCAGTGTCGCAGAGACGGTCGCACGCTCAGTCGCAGGATTTTCCGGCCCGGGAACCATGTCTCAAGGATGCGCTGCGGGCGGCGCGGATGGAAGCACGAACGGCCGCGGGGAAAAACCCAGGTCCCGGGCCGCCGCCGCGTGTTCGAACGCGAGGTCTTCGTCCATCCGGTCGAACATGGCGGTGGTCAGGTGGCGGTAGCGGGGCAGGGCCCGCAGGACCGGAATGCCCATCTGGACGAGCCAGCGGGGCAGCGACACGACCCGCGGCGGCTTTCCCAGCGACTCGAACACCCGCTCCACCATCCGGCGGTAGGGCAGGGCCTCGGCCCCGGAGAGATCGTATGCGGGCTCGGGGGGGGCCGCGGTGATCGCCGCCACACAGGCCGATGCGACGTCGTCCACATGGACGGGCTGCCGCAGGCCGCAGGCCTTCCCTACGACCGGGAAGAAGCCCCAGCGACGGATCCAGGTCACCATCATGGCGATGTTCCGGTCGTGGATTCCGTCGTAGATGAGCGTGGGGCGCAGGATGGTGGCGGCCACGCCGGAGCGGCCGGCCCAGTCGAGCAGAGCCTGCTCGGCCGTCTCGAGCCTGGCTGCGGTCCGACGCTCGCTCGCGTCGGGCGATTCCCGCTTCGTGAACCGGCTGGTGGACGAGAGGGCGACGATCCGCGTCGCCCCCGCCGACTCGAGCCGCGAAAAGTGTCCGGGAAGCACCCAGATCGGGCAGATGGCGACCCAGTGCGCGACAGACCCCGGAGACGCACCGCCGGATGCATCGGCAGGTTCCTCGCGCCCGCAGGCGATCGGCCGCCAGCCTCCGGCTTCGAGCCGCGGCAGGAGGGCACGGCCGACGAAACCCGTCGCCCCGAGCACCCCGACCGGCGGCGCCGGCTCCACCCCCGAGGCTCCCGGGCTCACCCTGTCACCGGTCTCGTAGCCACTCCCGGCGCCGGGCGGGTGAGCGTGGCCGGTACATGGGTCCCGGCCTTGCTCCGCAGCCGCCGGCGACCCAGGGCCACCGGCAGTTCGGCCGCGCGCCGGTAGGTCTCCCGAGCCACGTGCCTCGCGGCGATGGCTCCAAACCGGGTCCACACGCCGGCCACCACGACAGCCATGAGCGCCGGCGGATACTGATGGCGGAAGTGCTTGCGGTAGAACCGCATCATCCCCTTGTGCTTGTGCCACTCCACGAACAGCGTCCGATTCCTGCTGCACACGCCCTTGTGGTGCATCACCGGGGCGTGCGGGACGAACATGATCCTCCAGCCCCGCTTGCGAAAACGCATGCAGAGGTCGAGATCCTCGCAGTGGAGGAAGTAGCCCTCGTCGAGCAGGCCGACGTCGTCCACCGCAGCCCGCTTCATCAGGATGCATGCCCCCGAGATGGCCTCTACCGAAATCGGCTCGGTGGGCTTCGGCTGGCGGTGCATGTAATGGTCGTTGAACAGCCTGGGAAATCGCCCGGCAATCTTCGGATACCGCTTGCCGAACCTCGAAAAGCCGAACCCGCGCACGAATGACCGCCACGGCGTCGGCACGGCCCTGCGACCGCCCCCCTGCTCGCGACCGTCCAGGGAAGTGAGATACCCGCCGACCATCCCCGTGCGCTCATCGGCGTGCAGCACGTCGCTCATGGCGATCAGGGCGCCCGGTGCGACGACGCAATCGGGGTTGAGCAGGAGGATGGCCGGCTGACCGCTCCGTCGGATGCCGAGGTTGCAACCGGAGGAGAATCCGCTGTTCCTCGGTGAGCGGATGACGGTGAGGTTCGGGTGATCCGCGAACCGTTCGATGACCGTCTCGAACGGGCCAGGCTCGGAGGCGTTGTCGACGACGACCACCTCGCTGGCCTGCGGGAGCACCGACGCGAGACAGTCGGCGAGCACCTCGCCGGCGTTGTAATTGACGATCACGACCGACACGGCCGCGAGCCCGTCGCGGTGCGGAAGCGAAACGCCGGAAGGAGGGGATTCGGTCACGGTCACGATTGCGTCAGGATCGCCACAGGCTCTTGTCGAGGACTCGCCAGACATCCTGCCACGAGCTGCGCCGCCGCCGTTGGATCTCGCCGCGCTTTTTCCGGAAGTGTGGAAATTTTTTAAGGGCATGCCACTGGGCCCGCGCGATGACATGGCCCTGTCCACGGAGCGAAAACTTCGCCAGGGAGAGGATAAATTGGATAAAATGGGCAAGCAACAGTGGCAAAAAAATCGGGGCCGGGATGTTCTTTACGAAGCACCAGACGAGGTTCCGGTGCCCGTGGTAAACGGCGAATTCGCTCCTGAGGCCACCCGATGAAGCCGAGCCAACATGGTCTATGACGGCGTCCGGCACGTAGACACTTGCGAATCCTGCCAGCCGGAGCCGGAACCCGAGGTCCACGTCCTCAAAGTAGCAGAAGAAGTCCTCGTCGAATCCGTCCACCTCGACGAGCGCCGAGCGGCGATAGAGGGCCGCCGCGGCACACGCTGAAAAGATCTCCCGTTCGACGATATCGGCCTGTTTGAGCGGGCGACCGTGGCCGCGCCGCCAGGAGAGGCCGCTGGCGTGGTACACGTCGCCCAGCCCATCGACGATGCCGGGGTGGCCATCGATCATCTGCCGCGATCCAAACGACGCGGCCCGCGGGTGCCTCCCGGCGGCTACGATCAGCCGCTCGAGCCAATCGGGGTGTGGAAATGCATCGGGGTTGAGCAGCGCCACGTACTCTGTGTCGCACATCGCGATCGCCTGGTTGTTGGCGGCGGCGAAGCCGAGGTTGACGCCGCTTTCGACGATCTCCGTCCGGCCGGAAAGCCCGGCTGCGGCGGCGACACACTCCCGGGCCAATGACGGCGTGCCGTCGGTGCTGCCGTTGTCAACAAGGATGATTCGGTCCGGTCGAGAGGTCTGCGCGGCGACCGCCGCCAGGCAGCGGGGCAGATGCCCGCGGGCGTTCCAGGTGACGATGACGACGGTCATCAATCCCGGCTTCACTCCGGGCATCGAGTTGTTCTCACTCGTGATGCTCGTCATGGAACGTTCCGTCACGGGCGGCTCCCGTGGCTCGCGGCCTGACGGAGTTCCTCTCGCAGCACCGCGGCGAACGCCCCCCGGCGGATCATTCCCTCCGCCTTGCCGATAAGCCGCCGCGGCAGCCCGGGCACTGACACGCCCTCGACCATGCCCCGCGGCCGGCACCATCCCCGACGGACGCAGAGATCGGCCAGCCTTTCGGCGATTCGTTCGAGGCTCTCGTCGGCGAGCCCGCAGCCGCCGCCCGGCGGCTGGGTCGCATGCTCCCAGAGCGACTCGCGCTCCGGGAAAAACTCCCGCCGCACCCACTCGTCGCTCTCGGCGAACGCCTCGTCGTAGCATTCGAAGGCCTCGGCAGGCATCGAATAGGCGGGGCCGCCGCCGTGGACCGCGTCGATCGCGGCGACGAGATCCTTCGTCGTCACGAGCGGCCTGTCGGGGGAGCGGACCGCCATCCGGGCATTGACCCGGTGCAGGATTTCGGCAGCCATGGCCGAAAGCCCCCGGTTGGCGGCTGCAGGTCGCTCGAGGCCCGCTGTATCGATGCCGGCGACCGCCGAAAAATCGTCGAGGATCGAGCCCCCAACAAACACTCGCGTGCTGTAGAGCCGCGGCCGGACCGCCTCCCGACCAAAGCCAGCCCGCCAGCGTTCGATCGTGCCGCGATGATTGCAGAGATTTTGGAGGTAGTGGTGATCCGGCCCCGGCGGGCAGGGCATGTGGTGGCCGTTGCGAAACAGAGTGCTGGAGAGGGAATTGAGAATATCCGCCGGCCGTCTGAGGTAGACAACCACTTCGACCGGCCCGACCCCGATCGCCTCCAAAAACAGCCGCAGGCTCGCGATCTCCTCGGTCGCCGTCAGCCTCGACTGCAGGTGCTCGGATGAGAAGATGAGCCGACCGGCACCACAGCCGGTGATTTCGGCGATGAGCGCATCCCGCAGCCTGAGCCTGAATCGATGAATGTCCCCCTCGTCGTTAGCCTGCCACTGGGCGGTGAGATCGTCGCGGCGATTCTCGAGATACGAGCCGACGGCGAGGCCGCTCTGGTTCTCGATCCCGGCGGCAGTCGGCACGAGGAGTCCCTGCCGCCGAAGCCGGTCGCGGTTGGTCCGCAAAAAGCGCTGCAACGTTGTGGTCCCGGTTTTTTCGGTACCGATGTGCAGGATGCAGCGCATGGGCGGTCTGGCGGGGTGAGGGGGGGAGCCCGCGTCAACTGTATCCTGCGGCCGTGGCCTCCGGCGGGCCGCGGCGCCTGATCCCATCCCCGGCCCGCCGCTTGACCGGCCGGAATGATGAACTAGGGTAAAAATATTGTTTTTCGGCCGGTTTCGTGGAAATTCCACCGGCCCGGTCCCCTCCCCGCATCGACATGAGTACCACCTCAGTTGCAGCCGTTTCGCTTCCCACGACGCCCGTCGACGTCGGCGGAGCCTGGCGCGACTGGTGGTCGGGCACCCGCAACGTCGACCTCTGGTGGACGCTCGCCTGGTACGACACCGTGCTCCGCTACCGGCGCAGCATGCTCGGCCCGCTCTGGCTCACGATCAGCATGGCGCTGTTGCTGCTCGGCATGGGGCCGCTCTATTCGTCGCTCTTCGACGTGCCGCTCAACAGGTTCTTTCCCCACCTCACGCTCGGCATCATCTTCTGGACATTCTTCACGACCACGATCACCGACGGCTGCAACGTGTTCATCGCGGCCGGCCGCTACCTCAAGCACGGCGAGTTTCCCGTGAGCGTGTTCGTCTGGCGAAGCCTGGCCCGAAACCTGCTCCAGATGGCTCACCACATCGTGCTCTTCGTCCCGGTGGCCATCTGGGCCGGCATCCCCCTGTCCTCGAGAATGCTTCTCTTCCTGCCGGGCATGCTCGTCGTGCTCGTCAACCTGCATGCCCTGAGCATCACGCTCGGCATCCTCTGCGCCCGCTTTCGCGACGTCGCCCAGATCGTGACCAGCGTCCTGCAGTTGTTGATGTTTCTCACGCCCGTGTTCTGGTTCCCCGAGAAGTTGCCCAACCGGGCCCGGTTCATCCTCTACAATCCGCTCGCGCAGATGCTCGATGTGATCCGCCTGCCGTTGCTCGGCTCGCTTCCGGCCGGCGGCACCTGGTGGTTCCTGCTCTATTTCACGCTGCTCAACGTCGCCATCGCCGCGACGGCCTACGCCCTCAGCCGGCGGCGGCTCGTCTACTGGCTCTGACCCCGAGGCCCCATGAAGCGGCTCACGCTCGACA
>Ga0209189_1000952_pt1 | contig 22465 bp, 25 predicted proteins | sample C_130820_EF_Meta_FD_187308 | JGI IMG/M metagenome (GOLD analysis project Ga0209189, IMG submission 187308) | Freshwater microbial communities from Lake Croche, Canada to study carbon cycling - C_130820_EF_MetaG (SPAdes) (version 3) | ecosystem: Environmental > Aquatic > Freshwater > Lake... | reverse complement strand
TGTTGCTGAACCTGTTATTGTAACACAAGAAGTGAAAGTTGTTGTACCTGAAGTTGTCGTTGAAGAAGATACTGGTCCGCAGTTGACTGAAGAATTCAAACAACATATGGCTAAATGGAAGAAAAAAGAAGATACAGTAGAAGTTGCTGCTGAGAATATTACAAAGATAGAAGAACCACAACCTATTGTGATTGATGATGTTAATGGTGAAACAATTCCTCCACTTGGCCAATCACCAGGAATACAAATTAGGAGAGAAGAATTAATACCTGGTCTGCACGCAGAACACCATGAGGAAATAAAAATTCCTCCTGTTAAAAAATTACAGCCTAAGTACGATTATAATGAACCATTTGCGTTTAAAGAGAAGGAAAATAAATGAGTATACTTGACAAAATTAAAAAGAATAGTTCGATTAAAGATTCGGCTATTCTTTCGAAATCAAAATTCTTTAACAACAAAGATATGATTCAAACCGCTGTGCCAATTATTAACGTGGCACTTTCTGGTAAGTTGGATGGTGGTCTAACTCCAGGTCTTACAATGTGGGCTGGTCCATCCAAGCATTTTAAGACAGCATTTTCATTATTGATGGCCAAATCTTATATGGACAAATATCCTGATGCAGCGCTTCTATTCTATGATTCTGAGTTTGGTACACCACAATCCTACTTTGACAGTTTCGGTATTGACACTAATCGTGTTTTGCATACTCCCCTTACTGATATTGAGCAATTAAAATTTGATATCATGTCACAGTTGACCAATCTTGAACGTGGTGATAAATTAATTATCGTCATTGATTCAATTGGTAACTTGGCATCCAAGAAAGAAGTTGATGATGCACTTGATGGTAAATCGGTTGCTGATATGTCCAGAGCAAAACAAGTTAAGAGTTTGTTCCGTATGGTAACACCACACTTGTCATTAAAAGATATTCCAATGGTTGTTGTAAATCATACATACATGGAAATTGGTATGTTCCCTAAAGCAATTGTTGGTGGTGGTACAGGTTCTTATTACTCTGCTGATAATATCTTCATTATTGGCCGTCAGCAAGAAAAAGAAGGCACCGATGTTATCGGTTATAATTTCATTATCAACGTGGAGAAATCTAGATATGTCAAAGAAAAATCGAAAATCCCTGTTACTGTTTCTTTTGATGGTGGTATTTCTAAGTGGTCTGGTTTACTTGACCTTGCACTTGAGTCCAAACACGTTGTCAAACCAACGAATGGGTGGTACAGCAAAGTTGATACCGAGACAGGGGTTATAGAAGAAAAGAAATATCGTATTAAAGATACTGATACAAAAGAATTCTGGATGCCTATCATCAAAGACAAATCATTCCAAGATTTTGTTGAGAACAAATATCGTGTTGCTTCTGGTAATATTATGTCGAGTGATATACATGAAACATTTGAGGTAGAAACAACCAACGGAGTTGAATGATGAGTGATGAAGAAAGTAGAATCAAGCATTCGAAACGAATTCTGAAAACAGAAAACATAATTAAGAAACAAACTAAGATTGCCAAAACGCATGGTGTGGAAATTAAAGAACCACATAAGTTAGTTAAACATCACGCACTAGATTGTGGTGTATCAAATTGTCCTATGTGTTCTTCACCACGAAAAGTAACTGGTGAAAAGACAATACAGGAACAATCTTTTGAACAAACGGAGAAATGGAATGATTGAAGGCGTAGATTATTGTTTTATCTATCCAAAGAATGATGGTACATCGGTACACATTAGGTTTTTGGATGGACCATATAAAGATACCATATTTAAATATGGTAAGGTAAAGTTTGAAGAAAAGAATGACCAGGTCTATTTACTTTTTGCTTATGATGTGTTAGAATCTCCTGTAGATAAGCCCAAGAAATTGGAAAAAGATGAGAAGTTTAAGAATTACCTAGGTGATTTACTTGTCGAAATTATGGGTAGTAATATTGAACAGGAAGTGGCTGATGAAACTGGAACAAGCGATACTAAAGAATTTGGTCTATAATGAAGAATACTTGAGAAAAGTATTACCTTTTTTGAAACCAGAATATTTCTCAGATAGAACTGAAAAAACAATATTCAATGAAATTACATCATTCACAGAAACTTACAATACTACACCGGCGATTGAAGCAATCGGTATTGCCGTCAAAGAGAGGAATTCTCTTACAGATGACGAAGTGGAGAAGTGCCAAACTTATCTCAAAGAGATTGAATCTAATAAGGAAACAAGTACCGAGATACAATGGCTTGTTGATAAAACCGAAAAGTTTTGCCAAGAAAAAGCGATTTACAATGCAGTACTGGGGTCCATTTCTATACTTGACGGAAAAGACAAGCAGAATGAGAAAGGTGCGATTCCCAAGATACTTTCGGACGCCTTGGCGGTAAGCTTCGATACAACTGTTGGTCACGATTATTTGGAGAACTCTGATGAACGATATGAATTCTATCACAGAAAAGAAGAACGAATCCCCTTTGACTTGGAATACTTTAACAAGATTACAAAAGGCGGACTACCTGCTAAGACCCTTAACATTGCTCTTGCTGGCACTGGTGTCGGTAAGTCTCTTTTTATGTGTCACGTTGCCGCTGGCGCTATGGTACAAGGTAAGAATGTCTTGTACATCACACTTGAAATGGCTGAAGAAAAAATTGCAGAACGTATTGATGCAAATCTCCTTAATGTTACATTGGATGATTTGATTGAATTACCGAAAGATATGTATGATAAAAAGGTTGCTAGAGTCCGTGAAAAGACCACAGGCAAACTAATCATCAAAGAATATCCAACAGCTTCAGCATCCACAACTCATTTTAGGACTTTACTCAATGAACTTAATCTCAAAAGGTCTTTCATTCCTGATATTATCTTTGTGGATTATCTTAATATCTGTTGTTCTTCTCGTATTAAGGCTGGTGCAAATATTAACTCTTACACCTATGTCAAGTCTATCGCAGAAGAACTTAGAGGTCTTGCGGTTGAACATAATGTTCCTATTGTATCTGCGACTCAAACTACCCGCAGCGGATTCACTTCGTCTGATCCTGGTTTGGAAGATACGAGTGAATCGTTTGGGTTGCCTGCTACCGCCGACTTAATGTTTGCTTTGATTTCTTCTGAAGAACTAGAAGAACTCGGACAAATTATGGTTAAACAATTAAAGAATCGTTACAATGACCCAACATATTATAAGAGATTTACTGTTGGTATTGACCGTTCTAAAATGAAATTATTTGATATTGAACAATCAGCACAAACGGGTCTTGCTGATGCAGGCCACGATAAACCATTAAACACATTTGGTAATCGTGAAACAGTTAAGAAGAAATTTGAAGGATTTAAAGTATGATGCTCAATAAAATAAAAAATGTAAATATTAAATTTCATGGCGAATGGAATCCAAAAACGCACCAGGTTATATTGAGATATGATCCGAGGTCAGACTTAGGATTTAGTGTGTCTATGGTTTCTATTAATGAAGAACCACCAATTAACAATTTTGATTTGGCTAACCAAGTATTGGAAAAATTTAGAATATGATTTTAACTAGAGAAGATGCCTTGTATTGTGCCAAGGCATTTAATGATTACTTTGCCAACTTTGGTGACATTGAACAATACATGAGAGATGAAAAGTTGAAGTCTGTTGCTCAACTTCCATCATCATTGTTTCCACCTGAAGACGATTTGTTTTCAGATTTTTCTATGCACCCAAATGATATGGATATTGAAGTGTGTGAGATACCAAATGATACATGGGAAACATTACTTGCCATCACCAGTTCTCATGTCAATAAGGCACCAGTCGGAAGAAACATTCAGCTGGCAGTCAAAGAAAAGAACACAGGAAAGATTCTAGGATTCATTCGTTTGGGTTCACCAGTAATCTATATGAAACCAAGAAATGAATTGCTTGGACAGGTCTGGATTCAGAATCCTGATACATCTAAACGATTCAATGAGTCTACTATCATGGGATTCGTAATTGTACCATCACAGCCATTTGGTTTTAATTATCTTGGTGGTAAACTTCTATCTGCTATTTGTACCAGTCATACAGTAAGAGAAATCTGTAATAAGAAATATGGTATGAATCTTTGTTTGTTTGAGACAACCAGTTTGTATGGTTCAACTAAACAAGTATCGCAGTATGATGGTATGAAACCCTACATTCGTTTTAAAGGTCTGACCGAATCCGATATGGTACCAATGATGCACGGTTCAAGATATATTGAATTAAAAGACTATGTGGAAGGTAAAGTTGGTGATTTATTGGGTGGTGATGAATCTACCACTTCTAGAAAACTTAGAACCTTTACCAAGATTATTGCTTTGACTAAAGCATCCTTAAAAGGAACATCTGAAGGGGAGGCATTCCAGCTAACGATTGAGAACGCTAAAGGGTTGACAGAAAAGAAAAGATATTATGTTTCTGATTACGGATTTAAAAATACAGTAGAGTATATGGGTTGTAAAACCGATACACTTTTACCAGGAGAAAATTACCATAAACATGAACTACAGAATATTGTTACATGGTGGAAAAATAAAGCTATAAATAGGTACGAAACTCTCAAATCTGAGGGTAGATTGCGTACCGAACTAGAAGTTTGGACTTCAGGAAAACACATAGAGATTATTAGGTAAAAAATGGAATTATCCGAACTCACTACTGCGGCTGCTTTACTATTTAATAATAAAGACTATAAAATTGCAACTACGGATTTTTTGATGTTGAAGAAATTTTCTGAACAAGCTCTTAAAAAAATAAAAACTACCGAAAATATTGTTTTTGGAAATAAATCAGTTAAAACTGAAGTTATTGAAAAATTAAAATTACAAAAAGGCGACACATACTCGACCGAAAATATAAAAATAATGCAAGATTTTTTAGTGGGAATTTCTGCAGCAAAAGAAATTAAAATTTTTATGGCTAAAAACAGGTTTAGAGTAACAGAAAATGTTAAAATCTATATGACTGGTGGAACCTGGCCAAAAGAAATTATTAAGTTTAAAATAAACGCAGCAGGCATGGCCGATTATAACTCTTCTGATATAATGGTGTCTGAAGATGGAAAAACTTTTTTTGGTATTTCTTTAAAAAAGAAGAAAGCCGTGAACGCAGATGATCCAACTTTAATTAATAAAGCATTTAATACATTATTATTAAGTGATGATTTTAAAGAATTAAATGAACAACTAGAAAAAACAAGAATAAATTTCCTTATTGATTTAGTTATAAAAGCTGTAAACGAAGGTTATATTAATTATACAGATATTAATGACACTAATGGTAAAAAAATAGTAGACCAAAAAGCATGGAAAAAATTCTCCGAAAGTGAAGCCGGAAGAAATGAATTATATGTGAGTAAGAAAAAAGATAAAGATTTATTTGAACGAAGATATATCAATACCAAAGGATCCGCAAAGAATCGAGATGGATATAAGTCAGAGCAAAGTACCGGTCCTACATCCATGCGTCAATGGGTGAACAAACAATTACAGGATAAAAATTCTCCTTTATGGCAAAAGTTTGTGACAATAATGAATCAAAATTCACAATTATTTGCTGATGGATTAATTGATATCATATTAAAAACAAATTTATTTGAATATATGGATGCAGAAACATTACAAAAATATAATTTCGATTTTGCCTTAGTTACTGGTGTTGGAAACGTAACAAAAAAATCAGTTACTTTAAGTCAAGGATCTCTTATACCTTTAGGTACTACTTTATGTGGACTTAAAAGAATAGAAAATAAATATAAAAATGCTCAATTTAAAGTTTCAGTTGATGAAGTTAAAAAAGAAAATAGTGATTCGGCTGGAGTAGCAATGACTCTAGATAAAGGAAATTTGACCATTTTGAATTTAGTATTGAGATACAAAGGAGATTTTAGTGCACAACCTTCTTTTACCGGTACGATTAGTAAAGAGTTTAAAGATTTAATGAAAAAAGAATGTGCAGGTTTTAGATAAAATGGCACTAATAGATTTTGATAAACTATCCAAAGAGTTCGATGGCGTTGATGACTTTGGTTTTTCTGCTGTATCTGAGGAAGAATATAAAGCGGTCATTACGAATGCAGCCAAAGATGCGGAATATGAAGCATCTTCATTAACTGCTAGCAATTACAGAAGTCAACTATTGGAATTAGAGAAGATGATTATACCATTTCTCACCAAACTATATTCTACTGGAGACAAAGAATATATATATTGGCCTAATCGTAAACCAGTAATAGAGAAACAAATAGAAAATATATTGAAACTAACTAGAGGAAAGTAATTATGAAATTTTATGATGATGTGAGAAGCAGACTAGGACATAGACAACCTGGATTTGATTATATTTTTAAATATTTAAAACTTAAACAAGACCCTTTAATTGTCGAAACTGGTTGTGCTAGACAACTAGATAATTATGAAGGTGATGGCCAAAGTAGTTTACTGTTTGATAAGTACATTAATGAATATGGTGGAACTTTTTGGACAGTAGACCTTGCTGAAGAATCAGTAGAATATTCCAGAAGTAGAATGACGAGTCTCCGTAGTTCTGTTACTTTGGGTGATAGTGTTACAAAATTAAAACAATTGAATGAAGTACTATTGGAACAAAATAAGAAAATTGATTTTCTCTATTTGGATAGTTTTGATGCACCAAGAGATGAACCTCAGGTTGTCTACATGAGTGCTCTACACCATATGTATGAATTGCTGACAATTAGTCCTTCATTGCAAAAGGGTGCACTAATCGGTGTTGATGATAATTGGATTGAATATAAAGATGGCCAACAGGTTCTATCTGGTAAAGGCCAATTTATTTTTGATTATATGAATAAATCTGGTCGACCAATAAAACAAAATGGCTATCAGTTATTTTGGGAGTGGTAATGTCTGCTACTGTGATTATACCAACTACTGGTTCTCCGGAGTTGAGAAAGGCTGTTCAGAGTGTACTTGAACAAACCTATGAAACAAAATGTTATATTATTTCCGATGGTTTACAAAACCATTCTAGGACAAGGAATATTGTTGATTCTTTTCCTGGTAAGAATATAGAAAAATGTTATTTGCCTTTGAATGTTGGTGCCAATGGATTTTATGGCCACCGTGTCTATGCCGCTTTCACACATCTAATTGATACCAAATATGTTTTATATCTGGACCAAGATTGTTGGTTAGAACCAAACCATGTACAATCATGTATTGAAACTATTGAGAAAAATAACCTAGATTGGTCTTATTCATTACGTAATATAACAGACAAAGATGGTAACTTTCTATGCCAAGACAATTGTGAATCTTTAGGTAAATGGCCAGTATTTTCCGGTGATTATAGTCATATAGATACTAATTGTTATTGCCTTAGGACTGACCATGCGATAAGATTAGCGTCTGTATGGCATGGTGGTTGGGGACAAGATAGAGTTTGGTTCAATGTATTGTCTCAAGCATTCTCTGACTATAATTGTACAGGTCAATATACAGTAAATTATCGTGTTGCTGGTAATGAAGGTTCTGTTAAACCAGAATTCTTCCATCACGGCAACAGAATTATGAATGAAAAATATAATGGAGAATTACCATGGCGAAACAAAACTTAATTATTGGTGGATTCACCAACTATAACTACAATCAACTTAAACCGTGGGTTGAATCAATTTGTGAAGTGATGCCTGATGCACATAGAGTTATGTGTGTGGGTAATGCAACAGACGAAACCAAATCTATTTTGGCTAACAAAGGATTTGAACTGGTAGATATGCCAGAAGCCAATATTCCCGTACACGTTTTAAGATTTCTTTCCATCTATGATTATCTCTCCAAGAATTGGCAGAAGTATAACCATGTCATTACAACAGATGTAAAAGATGTTTATTTTCAGACAGACCCATTTGAATGGTTAGACTACCACAATATTGGTGTTAAAGATATGAAACAACTTGTGGCAGGTGCAGAATCTATTCGTTACAAAGATGAATCATGGGGCAACCAAAACTTAATGGAAACTTATGGCGGTTACATCTATAACAAATTTAAAGACAATGAAATCTACAACGTAGGAGTGCTTGCAGGTTCGTCTGAATATATTAAAGACTTGGTGTTCAACATCTTCAGTAATGCAACCAATAGACCTATTCCTATCGTTGACCAGGCGGTCTACAATGTGTTGATTCAAACTCAACCATATAAGAATGTTATTCATTACACAAAACAACATGAAGCTTGGGCTGTACAGGCAGGAACAGTTGCTGACCCATCTAAGATTGATGGTTTCAGACCAAATTTAACCGAGCTTGAACCTGTATTCTATGATGGTATTGTTTCTAATTCATTAGGTAAACCTTTCTGTATTGTACATCAATATGACCGTGTACCTGAATGGAAAGAATTTGTACAGAAGAAATTCAAACAGGATGACCCATCACAGTTCTTTACATACAAGGTTTAATATGAATGAAATTAGTATTGTAACGGCTTTCTTTGATATAGGCCGAGGTGATTGGACTCCAGAAAAAGGACTACCACACTATCTACAAAGAACAAATGATACGTACTTTGAAAGATTTGCCAATATGGCAAGTTTGGATAATACTATTGTTGTTTACACATCCGAAGAATTGGCCGAAAAAGTTTGGGAAATTAGAAAAGATAAAACGGACAAAACAGTTGTTGTCACGATAGATTTTGAGGACCAATTTGGTGAATACCGTGAAAAGATTAAAAGAGTTCAAAACAATCCAGAATTCTTGGCTAAGATTAATCCAAATCAAGTTAAAAATCCAGAGTATTGGTCATCAGATTATGTACTTGTGAATTTCCTTAAATCACATTTTGTTAATCATGCAATTGGTGCCGGTGTATTCGATACCGATTTGATTGCGTGGCTAGATTTTGGATACTGCCGTGAACCATCTACACTAAACAGTGTTAAGTTATGGGAATATCCTTTTAATAAAGATAAAATACATTTCTTCAATATTAAAGATTTTAATCCAAGCAATACGATAACTAATATTATATCCAATAATGATGTGCATATCACAGGACCCTGTATTGTTTCAAGTCAAAAGATGTGGCCTGAATTAGAAAGATTGATGAATCAAAGCTTTGATGAATTGATATCCAAAGATTTGATTGATGATGACCAAACACTATTGTTAATGTCTTCATTGATTGAGCCTGATAAATTTGAATTACACCCAATCTCACACGATGATTGGTTTATTGCTTTTAGGAAATACAATGAGAATATATCTTAATGGAACTGCCAACCTTGGCGACTTTTTAAATGGACTACCTGTCATGTCAGGTATCAGTAAAGAATATGGTAAGTATTCTTTAACTATCAAAAAAGAAATGAGAAAGTTTAAAGGACTTGTAGAATTCCTAATGTATCAGGACTTATTCACAGATGTCATGTTTGATGATGAGGTGTTTATGTATGGTGATATCATGCAAATGAGTTCATGGCCTATCAGAGAAGATAAGAACAACCCAAATAGACCAATTGAAACTTGTCGTTATGAAAACTTTATGAAAGATAATTTTGGAATAATGTTTGATGTTGATGATGAATTCATTATTAAAACTCCAGAATTTGATATTGAAGTCAAAGATACATATTATGTTGGTGATAGGTGGTCTGTAGGTAATATTGATGCTCGCAGAAAAACACACATACTGTCACATCTAAACAATTATGAATTTATTGATTTTGAAAGACCTATATTAGAAAATGCTTATATCATTAAGAATCTAAAGAAACCCTTTATTACCAATTTAACTGGTGTCGGTATGTTGGCTGACTTATGTAATGTTCCTTTGTATTGTGTATGGAAAGCAGAAGACTGGAATCCAGAATTTAGAGTTGGTGATGATGTGTCTTGGGATAATGGTAAAAACATTGATAAGGTATTCGAAAAACATTTCTATATGAATCGTAATGCTCGTTTAATTCACGCAAATAATTTAGAAGGCATGATGAAATGAATATAGTATCAAAGGACACCGCAATATTAATTACTTCTTATACTGGAGGTAATGATCCGGAACACCATAGTTGCGGAGATTTTTCAGTCGTACAAAAGAAACGTAGAATGCTTAGGACTTTGGTGAAGCATTTAAAAGAGACTGGTTATTATATCTGTCTTTCCTCACATTCTATTTTGGATGAAGAAACACAGAGTTATTGTCATTCATCAATTTACGATTCTGATAACTGTTGGCAAATAGATGGTGTACCCACTAGACCAAATTATGGAGTTGCTGAGATGACAGCTATACACAATGGTTTGAATATACTTAGTCGTTATGGGTTTAAGAATGTGTTGAAGCTTTGTTATGACCAACAACCAAACTTGGATTTTCCAAAACTAATTAAAAAATTTGAATCAATAAACCAAAAACTCATAACACTACAAGATGATTTTGGTATCGGTACCTTGTGTTTTTTTGGAGATGTTCAGTTTGTTAGAGATACACTTTCTATGAATGAGATTCATAGATTCGATGCACTTCCGGTACAAGCTTTAGAAAGAGTTTGGCTTAATTCTATTAGAGACAAAGGATTAATTCATCAACTACATGGTTATTCAACTTATGATGAGATGTTAGAACTGCCACCAAATTCTGTACACCATTTTTCTTCTATGGACGGAAATAAATTATATGACTACAATTATTGATATTAAACCTGGAACTTTTGGTGGCGCTCTACGTAATGGTGACATGATTGGCGTTGCTAATGTTGTTGAGTATCTAAGAAAGACTAGGAAAGATTCAACAATTAAATTTAACATTATACAAGAATGGCCAGGAATAAATTCTGAAAAATATTGCCAAGATTTCTACCAATTTCTATTAAACGCAACAGACTATTTTACAATTCTTCCTGGCCAAGAAACTTTGCCTTGGCGTAGAGTTAATTTATGGGACTTTAGAGATATCTCTGGTGATTTGGTTAAGATACCAAACAAAGTGGAAATGAAAAAGAAGATTGTTGTGTTTCCATTATTTGATGCTCCATATAATGTATATCGTAATTGGCCAAATATTCTATTTGAAGATATAATCGACAAATACAATACCGAACAGTATGATGATTATGAAAAAATCATTTGTATAAAAGACAGACACAATAGACCAGATTATAAAAAGTGGAAGTATTCACATGATTTTATGACGAATATTCACCACATACAAGAGGCAGAAATCTTTATTGGTGGTGATACTGGTACTAGTCATTTTGCATGGGCTCTTGACAGAGGACCAGAAGAACTGATATACTATAACTCTAGTCGTGGTCTTGTCCACACTTTACCGTTTTATCTTACACAAGGTAAAGGTAAATTAAACACATATTGGTTAGATTTTGAAAGTACACAATGGCAATAGGTATTACCTGTATTGATACACTACACTATAAACCTACAATCGATGCACTAAAAAGAACAATAGAAACTCTAGGAGATAAAATCACTAGAGTTTATTGGTTTTCGGATATTGATTTTCCTGAAGATGTTGGTGTACCAGTTACTTGGATTGTTATACCAAAGATAACATCATATCACAATGATTATAGTCACGTAACATTAAAATTATGTCCAGAAGTTTGTGTTGAAGAACATAATTTAATTATTCACGCTGATGGCTTTGCCGTTAATGCTGATGCATGGACGGATGAATTCTTAGAACAAGATTATATTGGTGCTAGATGGGATAATGGTTTTGTTGGTAACGGAGGTTTCTGTTTACGTTCCAGAAAATTATATGATGCCTTTATTGATATGAAAATAAAGAATTTACCTGAAGATTACCAAGATTATATGTTTAGTGATTTTTATTTTGTACAAGATGACTCTGGAGATAAGTTTATTCCCGAAGACAATATTATTTGTAGGATACATAGAAATACACTAATCAACAATTATGGAATTAAATTTGCTAAGGTTCAATTGGCCGACAGATTCAGTATTGAACATAATTATCATTCAGAGTGGTTAGGTAAGAGTTTAGGGTTTCATGGCAAACACGGAGTTGCCAATTATTATGGAGTTAAATTATGAGTAAAAATGTTTTGATTACAGGTGGTGCTGGCTTTATTGCTCACCATGTGATTGACAAGATGCTTAAAGAAACAGATTGGAAGATTATCTGTTTAGATAGATTAGATATATCTGGTAATCTAAATCGATTACATGATATGTTACAAGACCACGACCCAAAAGTTGTTTCTAAAAGATTACGTATTGTTTTCCATGATTTGAAAGCAGAACTTAATGAAATGATTGTCAAAGACATTGGTCCTGTTGATATCGTTTTACATTTGGCAGCTGGCAGTCACGTAGACCGAAGTATAGAATTTCCATTAGAGTTTGTACAAGACAATACTGTTGGTACAGTCAATATGCTTGACTATGCTCGTAAACACTTACCTAATCTGGAACGATTCGTATATTTCTCAACAGATGAAATATTTGGTGTGGCACCTCCTGGTGTTTCATATAAAGAATATGATAGATATAATTCTACAAATCCATATTCAGCATCCAAGGCTGCAGCAGAAGAATTTTGTGTTGCTTATGAAAACACATATAAAATGCCAATCGTTGTTACACATACAATGAATGTGTTTGGTGAACGTCAACATCCAGAGAAGTTTATTCCTATGTGTATTCAACGTGTCAGAGATGGTGAAAAGATATTCATTCATGCTGACCCAACTAGAACACACGCAGGTACTCGTATGTACATTCATGCCAAAGATGTGGCAGAAGGACTAATGTTTATTCTAGGACTTAAAGATTACAAACATACAGGTGATTATGGCCACGCTCATTGTCCTAAATTCAATCTTGTTGGTACCGAAGAAATAGATAATCTAACACTAGCACAAATGATTGCTGATGCACAAGGTAAAGAACTGGTTTATGAAATGGTTGACTTTCACGGTAGTAGACCTGGCCACGATTTACGATATGCCTTAGATGGTGGTTTATTAAAGTCACTTGGTTGGGAACCTAAAATCAAACTGAGTGAACGTATTAAAGAGATGACATTATGGACACTAGAAAATAAAAGGTGGTTGAAATGATTAAATCAGTAGGCAAATATACTTATGGAACTGATACTTACACAACAACGGTAAGAGAATTTATTTCTTATGCTGACCCAACAAGACCTTCTGTCAACATTGGTGCTTTTACTGGAATAGGATTAGGATGTAGATTTTTTCCATCCGAAGGTGTTGCACATAATCCTAAAGCTTGTACGAATTATGCATTTGGTAATTTAGGTCCAAGAAACGAAATATTTAACAACATTGCAATTCTACCAAAAGTTCAAACTAAAGGAGATATCAATATTGGTTCCGATGTTTGGTTTGGAGAATCTGTTACTGTCATGTCTGGTGTTACTGTTGGCCATGGTGCTGTTGTCGCAACAAACTCTCATGTATTTAAAGACATTGAACCTTATGCAATATATGGTGGCAATCCAGCAAAATTAATAAAATTTCGTTTCGATAAAGAGATTATTGATGCTCTTTTAGAAATGAAGTGGTGGGATTTGCCAGACGAAATGATTAATAAAATTCTACCATTGTTACAACAAGAACCTACGATGGAAATTATTAATCAAATAAATCAAATCATCAAAGGCGGAAACTAATGGCTTCATTAGGCATATATCATTGGAATAAAGATAATAAATCCGGATTAGAGGCCTCGATTGCCTCTTTTCGTAAGTATCATCCAAATGCACCATATTTTGTTGCTTGTGATGCTGCTGGTGGTTCACACTATGACATATGTAGAAAATATAATGTAAACTATCTTCATGCAGATTTCGATTTAGGTTATCCATCGCCTCATTGGGGTTTTGATAAAATACGTGTATTTAATTTCGTCAAACGAATGATGATGGCTGCTGTTTGTATGAATACAACACATTTTATTATTTCTGAAGATGATGTGATTTGTTTGAATGAAATACAATTTGATGAGACTTGGGAAGTTGCTTCATATGATATTACTGTTGGAAATTATATCAACCAAGATATACTAGACACTTGTGAAAGAATCTCTGGTGTTAAACCTGACAGAAAACAATATGGTGTTGGTGCAGGAACAATTATGAAAACGTCAACATTCATTCAGAATTTTTATAGATTTGTTGAATTTCTGGATAAAGATTTTGATAGACTACATCAAAACCAAGCACAATTAGGATGGAATGATTGTTTCCTACAAGTTTATTTCTTCCTGTGTGGTGTTAAATATAGTGTTAATCCAAGATTACATAATATTTTCCCAGAAAATCCAAATCTTGATTTGAGTGAGATGAAGAATCATTATGATATGATTCACAACTATAAGAATTTTTATGAAGGTAGATAATGGACTTAACTGAAATTAAAAGATGTTTGGCTTGTGACTCGGATCAATTAGTTCCGGTACTTGATTTAAATGACCAGCCGTTGGCTAATTCCTACAAAAAGAATAAAGATGACCACGAAGATTCATACCCATTAAAAATTCACAGGTGTGAAAATTGTTATCACGTACAGTTGACTCACGCTGTTAATCCAGACTTAATCTATAAGAACTACCTGTATGTGAGTGGAACTACCAGCACCTATGTTGAATATATGGATTGGTTTGCCGATTTCTGCCTTGAAAAGTATGGTAGAATCACACCATTCACTGTGTTGGATATTGGTTGCAATGATGGTTCACAGTTGAATAAATTCAAAGCCCATGGTATTAAAACATATGGCGTTGACCCAGCTGAGAATTTATATAGCTTATCTTCTGCCAACCACGAAGTTGTGTGTGGATATTTTGACGAGACTTATTCAAATAAAGCCGATATCATTGTTTGTCAGAATGCTTTTGCTCACAATCCTAATCCAGTTGAGTTTTTAAAGAACTGTAAAAGGAATTTAGAACATTCAGGATTAATCTTTATTCAAACATCTCAAGCAGATATGATTCTGAATAATGAATTTGATACAATTTATCACGAACACATTTCATTCTATAACATTCATTCGATGAAGTTATTGTGTAGAAGAGCAGGGTTGAATCTGATTGATGTGGTGAAAACACCTATTCATGGCATAAGTTATATATTTATTATTAGTGCAGATAAAACTGCCGAAGCTACTGTTAATAATCTAATTGACATGGAAGCAGTTGCTGGTTTGTACAAGACAAAGACTTATTGGGAATATGAAAGTAAATGTTTGAACATGGTTAGTTCGTTCAGCACGTTTGTTGACTATTGTAGAGACCAAGGATACAAGATTGTTGGTTATGGTGCACCAGCCAAAGGTAACACATTGTTGAATTTCTCAAAAGTAAAAATGGATATGATTATTGATGATAATCCATTGAAACAAGGTCTGTATACTCCAGGTTCTTCTATTGGTATAGTTGGTTCAGATGTATTGAAATCTTTTACAGAAGATGATAAACTGATGTTTGTACCTTTGGCGTGGAACTTCTTTGATGAGATACGTAAACGTATTTTGGCACAAAGAGACAATCCAAATGATAAATTTTTAAACTTGAAAGAACTATAATGGAATATAGTGATATGATTCAGGCTCTATCTAAGAATAGGCCTGCTTATGCAAAGAACTATGACAACTATGAAGAAGGACAATTTGTTCAATATTCAGGTCAATTGTGGGACGAAAATGAAATGTATGCTGCCATGGATACATTACTGAACGGTAAATGGATTACCTCAGGTGAAAAAGTAGCACAGTTTCAAATGAAGTTCAGTAAAAAGTTTCAAGTGAAAAATTCTCACATGGTCAACTCAGGTAGTTCCGCTAACTTGGTAATGATTACTGCATTGAAGCATTATCTAAAATGGCAAAACGGTGATGAGATTATTGTGTCGCCTGTGGGATTTCCGACAACAATTGCACCAATTGAACAGAATGGTTTGAAATCAGTATTCATTGATATTGAATTAGATACTCTCAATTTCGATTTGACTAAGATTGAAGAAAAGATTACACCACGAACCAAAGGTATCTTTATATCACCTGTTCTTGGTAACCCTCCTGATATGGATGTGTTACGTGACATTTGTACGAAACACGGTATTCTAATGATTGGTGACAACTGTGATTCACTAGGTTCTAACTATGATGGTAAGATGTTGACAGACTATTACTATTGTTGGTCTACATCATTCTATCCCGCACACCACATCTCTACAGGTGAAGGTGGAATGGTTTGTACTAATGATGATGGTCTGATTAATATCATGCGTTCCGTGTCGTGGTGGGGCCGTGATTGTTACTGTATCGGTTCTAATAATCTATTGGAGTGTGGTACTTGTGGTAATCGATTTGATACCTGGTTGAATAACTATGATGGTGTTGTTGACCACAAATACGTTTTCTCCACAATGGGTTATAACCTGAAACCACTAGACCTGCAAGGTGCTATTGGTATTGAACAATTGAAGAAGTTTGAATATATTGATGAGAAACGCCGTGAATATAAAAACAAAGTTCAGAAGTTTATTGAAGATAATGTCAAAGAGGTAAGAGTGATTAATGCCTTACCTAAAGGTGACCCATCTTGGTTTGGTGTGCCAATCTATTGTGAATCACAAGAAGTAAAAGAAAAGTTAGTTGCTCACTTTGAAACTAATAAAATTCAAACTCGTAATTACTTTAGTGGCAACATCTTAATACATCCTGGTTATCAACACTTGGATAATTATAAAAATTATCCTAATTCAAATCTGGCATTAAGTAATGTATTCTTTGTTGGATGTTCTCCTCTGTGGAATGATAAGATTCTAAATTACATTGAAAAGGTATGTAAGAAGTGGAACGATTAATTAATGTATTTGGTGGCTCTGGCTTTGTAGGTGGAAAATACGAAGAACTGACACCAAATATTTTATGGTCGAATGAAAGAAATGATTATAAAGTAAAATCAAACAACACTCATCCACTTGATATTGTATATTTCATTTCGACCATCGATAATTATAACGTACACACCGACCCATTCATAGATATAGATACCAATCTAACTACTCTGATAAAGGTCTTAGAATCTTGCAAGAATAAGAATGTCTGTTTCAACTTTATAAGTTCTTGGTTCGTCTATGGTGATGTAGAGTTACCCGCCAAAGAGAACTCACATTGTGACCCAAAGGGATTCTATTCAATTACCAAAAGAACTGCCGAACAGTTGTTAATTTCATATTGTGAAACATTTGGTATTCAATGGAGAATCTTACGTTTGGGTAATGTTCTCGGTAAAGATGACAAGAAAGTATCTAAGAAAAAGAATGCCTTGCAATATCTGATTAATGAGATTAGAGAAAACCGTGATATTGACCTATATGATGGTGGAGATTTATATCGTGATTACATCCATGTTGATGATGTTGTACAGGCAATTAATCTGGTAATAGAAAGAGCACCAGCTGGTGAAATCTATAACATAGGTAACGGTGAGAAAGTATATCTAAGAAATTCTTTGGAATATGTGAGAACTCGTCTTAATTCTACCTCTAAGTTCAACAGTATTGATATTGTTGACTTTCACAAAAAAGTCCAAACCAAAAATATGGTTCTGGATATATCTAAAATTCAGCAGTTGGGGTATGTATCTAAGTACAATACAGAACAAATGCTAGACAGCCTACTTTAAAAGCCAACAATTTCGTCACTATGTATCTAACCGAATCTTTGTAAGGTCCGGTCATATTAGGTTAAATGTTGTATAAATAAGTAACCGGCAACCAAAGTGTGTTGCAATCTAAGGGAAAAATTAATGCAATCGTTTTCAACATTCTTAAAAGAAGAATCCGGCGAAGGTTCGGAACTGAAGCACATCCACCATGCGGAAGATAGACCTTTGATGCACGGCCATGCTGGTTTTGAACACGCTCATGCTGCGTTAATGAAGGCACACGCTAACATGACATCTGGTGCCAAAAGTAGTAATCTAACAATGAAGTATGATGGTTCTCCATCTATTGTATTCGGTCATCACCCTAAGAATGGTAAATTCTTTGTTGCTACTAAATCTGCCTTCAATAAGAATCCAAAGATTAACCATACAGAAAAAGACATTGATAAGAACCATGGCCATGCACCAGGTCTTGCTCATGCTCTAAAACACGCTCTCAAACATCTACCAAAAGTATCACCAAAAACTGGTGTATATCAAGGTGATTTGATGCACCATGCTGATACAAAGGTGTTAAAAGAAGAATATTTGTTTGAAGCAGAAAAAAATAAAGTCTCTTTTACACCAAATACAATAACCTATACTGCTCACGGTAAAGAAGCAGACAAGATTAAAAGGTCTAAGGTTGGTGTGGTGGTTCATAGTAAGTATAGTGCTGATATGAAAAGTGCTTCACCTCATGTCGACCATGGTAATTTCAAAGAACATCCAGATGTTCATATCCATGGTGCAGAACACGATACTTCTAAAGTAAAACACTCAGCTGCCAATGAAACAGGATTTCAAAAACATATGGCGGCCGCTAAAGAAATCCACGATACACATGGCCACAAAATGTATGATTCAATTCATCCATCACATTCTGGTGAACATGGCCACCTTTCAACTTATATCAATAAAACAGTTAGGCACGATGAAGTTCCTTCCGTCAAAGGTTTCAAAGAACACATAAAAGATGTACATGAGAAACAAGCAGCCAAAGTGAAGACCGAAAAGTCCAAAGCCGAAAAGACATCTGAAGGTGCCAAACAAATTGCTCATGTGGAAAAAAACAAATCACATTATGGTAATTTATTGACTATGCATCATCATCTAGCACAAGCTAAGAATCACTTGGTTAATTCATTAGAAACCCATGAGGGTAATTATCAACACCACATTGGCGGCAAGAAATCTAAACCAGAAGGTTTTGTTGTACATCACGATAATCAACCTACTAAGTTGGTTAATCGTCCAGAATTTGCCAAACAGAATCTATTGAAGGTGAGGAAATGATAAATTCTTTTAAACATTGGATGATACTTGAAGGCCGAGGTAAAATTACCGGTTCAGGTCCAATTGGAGCTGAACATCAAAAAAAATATATTGATCCTCATGTTGGTTCGGGAAAGTTCTCACATAATTTGGCGGCTGAACATGACGATTTACCAAAAGGTTCAGCTATAAAAATACACAAAGTTGAACATATAAAAGATAAAGTTCATGTTCATGCAGAAGATGAAACTGGAAACCACCATGTAATTCCTGCATCAAAACTACACAAACCTGGCGAAGCTCCTCCAAACAAAGGACATGATTATGAAACTAAATTTGTTGATAGAATGAAACATCACGGTTTGATGCCAAAGGAGATGAGTGGCGCAGGTTCAACTGGTGGTACAGACTTTGCTGTTGAACATAAGAAGAAACACAGCAAGAGCCATTTTCATGCCGGTACAGTTTCTGGTCATTTACTAAATGGAGAAACTAAAAATGGTGTTACTGCCGCTATGGGACAGTTAACTATACACCATACAAAAGAAAAAGGTTGGCATATCAAAGATTCTCAAAGAGCAAAAAGACCTGAATATGCGCACCATATCGAAAAAGCTGGAATATTGAAACATATGAATACACATCATCCAGATCCACATAATGAAAAGACAACAGCTTCTGGTCGTGCAAAAACAACTGAAATAGAACATCCAAATTTACATCCAGCTGAAGGTTATTTAAAAGACCATCACGTTCATGTTTTGCAAGTTGGTGGCCACGGAACATATCGTGTCGGTGAGAAAGATTCGACCGGCCATGGTTTACCAAGAATTTCTGGTAAAGGTAAATGGAGAATAAGAGAAAAACAAAAAGGTAATAAGAGTGCGAGAACTGTTGCCTTTCATCCCGCCGGAACAAAAGGATTAAACAAAAGTCATGTTGATTTGGATAACGATACACATTTAAATGCTTTTAAGAAGACGCTAGGACATTCATGAAATCCTTTTTAGAAGTTGTACAGGAAGAAAATAATGATGGTACACATCACGTTTTCACCTATGGTCGGATGAATCCGCCCACGACCGGTCATTTAAAATTAATTGATAAGGTCAAAGAAGTTGCTGCAAAACATAGTGCTGGTCATACTGTTATAACTTCACATAGCCAAGATAAGAATAAGAATCCATTATCTGCAACACAAAAGATTAAACACCTAAAGAGATATTCTCCTGGTACTAATTTTAAGTCATCAGATAAAGAACATCCTTCATTTTTACACCAAGCTGCTAAACTACACAAACAGGGTGTGTCACACCTTCATATGGTAGTTGGCTCCGACCGTGTCAAAGAAATGAAAGATAAGTTACAAAAATTTAATGGTACACACACTGGTGCCTTGTATAATTTTAAAAAGATTCATGTCCATTCTGCTGGTCAACGTGACCCTGATGCTGAAGGCACAGAAGGTATGTCTGGTACCAAGATGCGTGCACACGCTAAAAGTAATGATGTTTCTAAATTTAAACATGGTGTTCCAAGTCATGTTTCTGATACACACGCAAAAGAATTGATGCACGATACTCGCAAGGGTATGGGTATCCACGAATCTTATAGTTACGGATTGTTTAGAGCAATCTTTGTAACTGGTGGTCCAGGTTCTGGTAAAGATATTGTTATCCGTGAAGCTATTGCTGAATCTAAGATTGTAGAATTAAATTTCATTCAAGCACAAGACTATTTGAACGACAAACAGAAGTTGGCGGAGAAGACTGGTGACCTCCGTAGAGAAGGTATTCGTAACCGTGGTCCACTTATTATTAATGGACCGGCAGACGATAGAGATAGAATTGCCTTTATCAAAGAAGAATTGGAAGAACTTGGTTACGATACAATGATGATTTTCGTTGAAACCAATAATGAAACCAGTCAAAAGAGAAACTCATTATTGTCTAAAATGATGTTGGAATCGGTTAGACATGACAAGTGGATGAAATCACAAGAAAATACTAAATATTTCAATGAGTCCTTTAAAACATTCATTTATTTTGATAATACTGGTGACCTAGATAGTAAAGAGGAAGATATCCATTCAGTATACGAATCAACAAGTGAATTTTTGGGTTCTGAAACTTTAGGAGAGACAGCCGAAGATTGGCTGAATCGTAGAAGTGGTTCTTTATTTAAGGAAATTAAAAATGTTAAAAACAATTTTAGGAATATTCAAGAAAACGCCCCAGGTCAACAATTCCAGCGAAAACTCGGAAAAGTTGATAGTGTCAAAGACGGAGACGTTAAGTACAACTCCAGTTACACCTTCAGAGCCTATAGCGAAGACAACGGCCCCAAAGTCGAAGTCCTCCCCAAACCAAAAGAAAGCAACTTCTCCAAGGACAAGGAAAAAGTAAAGTCGCAGAAGTTTTCAAGAATGTTTGGATCAAATACTCAAGGTGTAGGTGTTGGTCCAACATTCAGTTCACGTTCTGGATTACCAGCCGGTCTAGGTGACCAAACGTATAAAGAACAAAAAGAATTTAGAAATTTTAGAAAAGTCATAGAAGCGATTGATGACCCAGGAGCAAATGATATGGGTGTCGGTGGCGTTCTTGGCGGTGGTAGTAATAAAGAACCTCTAGTTACACCAAATGATGTTAAAGTAAAAGTTTCAGATATAACCAAAAAGAAAAAGAAATAAACGGAGAACAATATGTTTGCAAAATCTAAAGTGTCACAATCAATGATTGATGCGGTTAACAAAGTACTTGGTGAACAACCAACACAAACTGCACAACCAGTTCAACCAACAGAAGTCAAAGAAGAACTTCTTAAAGAGGGTTGGGACGATATGGTTAAAGATGCCAAAGAAAAAGTCAAATCTGGTCCTAAACCATCAGGTGGTGCTGGTAAAAAAGAAGGTTCACGTTATGGTGGTTCTAAACAAAAAGACGAAAAAGAACCAGTCAAAGAAGAACTAAAAGGTAATCAAACTAAAATTGATGCTAATCACAATGGTAAAATTGACGGTCAAGATTTTGCCATTCTCCGTGGTAAAAAGAAGAAAATGAGAGAACATCTAAACGATATGCCTTTTGCCAAGAAATTGATTGAAAAAGAGTTGGATGAAGGTCTGATGAAGAAAGCATTTAAGGCTTTGACTGGTGGTTCAGATAAAGACCACTTAGACCGTCTGAAGAAAAGTATGTATGGTAAAGATAGTGAAGTAAAGTATGCAGCAAAGACTTTAGTCAAGCACGCAAAAGATCCACTTGGTCTGGAAAAAGAAGAAGTTGAACAAATTGATGAGTTGTCAAAATCAACATTAAGTTCATATTTGGATAAAAAAAAATCTGAATACATGAAAGGGAAAACCCAATCGGGTTCAAAAGAGAATGCCAAAGATATCCAGAACATGGGTAAAGCATATGACAAATTGAAGAAAGAAGATATTGAATTAACAGAAGA
>Ga0209189_1000951_pt1 | contig 22470 bp, 19 predicted proteins | sample C_130820_EF_Meta_FD_187308 | JGI IMG/M metagenome (GOLD analysis project Ga0209189, IMG submission 187308) | Freshwater microbial communities from Lake Croche, Canada to study carbon cycling - C_130820_EF_MetaG (SPAdes) (version 3) | ecosystem: Environmental > Aquatic > Freshwater > Lake... | reverse complement strand
GGCACGTCTTGAACCACCGGCCCAACCGTTGAAGGAGATGCTGGTGCTGCTGGCCGAGGTGTTCGTGCCGCTCTACTTCATCAGCGTGGGGCTGCGCCTGCCCGCCGCCAGCCTGCTGGAACCCAGGGCCTGGACCCTGGCCGCCTTCCTTATGGTGGTGGCCCTGCTGAGCAAGTTGGTCTGCGGCCTTGGCGTATCAACAAAGGATCGGGAAGGGGGCGTGGATCCCTGGGTGGTGGCCTTTGGATTGATTCCCCGCGGCCTGCCTGGACTGGTGTTTGCCACCACCGCACGCTCGCGGGGCTGGATCGATGCCCAGCAGTTCGCGGCTCTGCTGATCATGGTCACCGTGACCACGGTGCTGGGGCTCCTGCTGCTTGAGCGCCGGCTGGCGCGCATGGATCCGTCCTCAGGTCTCCGGAGCTGAGGGGGCATCGCGGAACTGCTCAAGCAGGAGCCCGCGCTGATACTCCGCCGAGAGGCTGGCCAGGTGCGCCCTGGCCTGCTCGTGAAGCTGGGGATCGATCAGTTCAAGGGTGGTTGCCGCAGGCACGCCCATCCGCAGCACCAGGGCCATGGCATCAAACAGTCGCACCTGATCGTTCTGCCAGCCCTGATAGTCAGCCGCCAGGGCGACCAGAGCCTCCGCCGGTGCCGCCCCGCGTTCCACCTGCTCGCGCAGATGCTGCACCTGGGAGAGACGGGCCGAGGTCACCAGGGCATGGGCAGCTCCCAGTGCCGCGAGGGAATCGGCGGCCTCGCGCTTGAGCAGGGCCATGCTGCGGCTGAGCACCGCGGCCTCCACCGAAAGGGGATCCCGGCTGGCGGGGCTCAAAAGAATCACCGGCCGCGACCCGCTCTCGCCGAAATGGGGCTCGGACAATGGCGAGGAGCCCAGCGGTTCCCCGGAACTGGCAGCCGCCCCAGAGGATGACCCTGCCTTCAGCGGCCGCGAGGCGGGTTCGGGAGATGGATCGTTGGCCGGCGCTAGCCGATGGCCCAGACCCAGCAGGAACTCACCCAACGATCGGCGCAGGTGGAGAGGACTCGGCATGGGCGGTGAATCCGGAACCGGATCCAGGAGCAAGGGATTCAATCTGGCCGGAAATCAACCGAAGAGCGAGGGCGGTTTGGGCGGCGTGTTGGTGGGGTAAACCGGCTTGCTCCGCGAACCCAGGAGGGCGGGAGCAAGCCGCGGGCGCGGGCGCAAGCCAAAGACAAGCTTCGGCTTGTGGGGCGATCGCTAGGTACTGGAACGCTTGCGATGAACAATCTGCTAAACAATCCTTCGGTTCACTTGTGATCCCGAAGCCTTGTGATCACGAAGCATCGGTTGAGTTGTGATCCCGAAGCATGGGTTGAGTTGTGATCCCGAAGCGTGGGTTCAGTTGTGATCCCGAAGCATGGTTGTGCAAACGGTGATGCATTCGCCATCATCCAGGGAGCAGGTGCTGATGCACTCGAAATAGGCGTCCACCGGATCAAAACCATCCTCACGATCGGAGGAGCTGATCACGGAAAGGGGCTCAAAGCCCGCCTGGGAGTCAGCTTGGATGGGGCGGCCGAGGTGATTCATGGCGGGAAATGTCTGGGTTCTCACACCCTAGGTTGGTCCCCAGGGGCCGACCTTGAGCAGCCGCCAATTTGAGCAACTCTACTCATCAGAATGTAAGGAAGCGTAAACACGCTCCTAAGCGCCCCTGCTCATGCCCTCGCTCACACACCCGCCCCGCGGCCCAGGCGCTGCCGCCCGTGATCGTTCACACCCATGGAACACCTATGGAACACCTAGGGAATCAACCTGAGATTCCATACTGAGCCGAGCTCCTCAACCCGGGATGTCCCACTACCCGCTGCCCCGCACCCTGCATCTCAGGCGTCCCAGGACCCGCTCCATCCCTTCGAGGCTGCAGCGTGCCCGATGGAGCCCTCTCGGGCCATCGCGCCCGTTCCCCCACCGCCACCAGCGCGCCAACCGCCTTCGCCGCTACCTGCTGGAAGCACTGGGGGCCGGCCTGGCCACGATCCTGCTGACCGGGGTGGCGGTGGCCTTCCCCGCGGTTCTGCGCCAGAGCCCGCTCACGAGCGTTCAGAACCTGGCCGGGATGATCGCGCCATCGATGGCCCCGTCCGATCCATCGGTGTTGATCGATTGCCCCTAAGGATGGTCGGTTTCCGTTGACGCTCTTCCGGCCTGCCCCAGCCGCGATCCTGTGGGTGATCACGGTGGCCACAGCTGGATGGGCCGCGGCTGGGTCGGCCTTGGCTGGTCCAGCCAAGCCTGGAGCTGGAGGATGGCCCCTCGGGGCCGGCAACGGTGTGCCCCAACTGGAGCGCTCCTGGGCACGACTCGACCAGGAGCTCAGGCTGCTGGATCAATTGCTGCCTCCCAACGGCACCGGAGCCGAAACGCCCCTGCCTCCCCAGGGGGTGGGCCCAGCCCTGTTGCGCGCCAATCGCCCGCCCAAAGGAGCGTTCGACCCGAACGATCCCGCACCGCCTCCGCTGGCCCTGCCCTCGGCCGCGGACCTGGCCCGGGGGGAGGTGCGGTCCCTCAGCCTCCAACAGGCCCTGGCCCTGGCCTACAGCCAGAGCCCGGAACTGCAGGAGCAGCGCCTTGGGGTGGCGCGCTCGGTGGCCGACCTTCAAGCCCGCCTCGGCCGCTACTGGCCCGAGATCCTGGCGATGGCGGGGGTGGGTTACGCCCAGAGCGGCACCGGCTTCACCGTGCCCTCGGGCAACCCGACGCTTGGCTTGGGCGGCCCCTTCGCCCCCGGCGGCGCGTTCTATGTGCCCACAGGCGCCACGGCCTACCTCAACCAGGGCGAGCGGAGCCTGGGAGCAGGGGTGGAACTCCGCTACGCCCTGCTCGATTTCTCGCGCACCCCGGCGGTGCAGGCGGCCCGCGCCCAGCTCCGCGAGGCCCGCAGCCGCTACGCCCACGGCCTGCGCCGCCTTCAACTGGCGGTGAGCGAGGCCTACTACAACCTGCAACGCAGTGATCAGCTGGTGCGGATCCGCCAGGCGGATCTGGCCAACGATGGGGTGATTCTCCAGGACGTGCTGGCCCTCAAGCAGGCCGGTCTGGTGCCGCGGCTCGATCTGCTGCGGCGCCGGGCCATCGAGGCCGACAGCCAGGAGCTGCTCATTCAGGCCCTCGCCGACCGGGCCGTGGCGCGGCGGCGGCTGGCTGCCCTGCTCAACCTGCCGCCTTCGATCACCCCCACGGCCAGCGACCCGGTGCAACTCCAGCCCGCCTGGCCCCTCGATCTGGAGGGCAGTCTGCTGGCGGCCTACCAGGGAAACCCGGAACTGGAGGCGGTGCTGGCCACGCGGGAGGCCCTGGCGCGGGATCGGGACGCCGTGGCTGCCCAGCTGCTGCCGAAGCTCAGCTTCGTGGGCCAGGCCGGCGCGGGCGGGGCGCAGACCAGCCAGTGGTCGATCACGGGGAACTGCTGCGGCACCACCGTGATCCCCATCGTCAACAGCGGCGGCTACGACTGGGCCGTGGGCCTCACCTTCCGCTGGCTGCTCTTCGACGCCGGCAGCACGGCGGCGGAGGTGCGCTCCCTGGCCCGGCGCGAGGAGGCCCAGGCCCAGCGCTATGCCGCCGAGCGCAACGACATCCGCCTGCGGCTGGAGCAGGCCTTCTTCGAACACGAGGCGAGCCTGGCCAAACTGGCATCGGCTCGCCGTGGGGTGGCGGCCAGCCTGGAGGGCTTCCGCGATGCCCGGCTTCGCTACCAGAGCGGCCTCTCTGATGAAACCACCCTCTCCCTCACCCAGGACCGGCTGGTGCAGAGCCTGGTGCGCCGGCTCAACGCCACCATCGATGTGAACATCACCTACGCCCGGCTGCTGCGGGAACTCCTGCCGGTGCCGCGGGATCCGGGCATGCCGGTGCAGCCGCGGCTGGAGCTGCCCCAGGGCTTCCGAGGGAGCCGGCTCCCCGATCCGGCCACCCCCGCTGGCCCGACCCATTCCCCTCAGGCTCCCCCGGACCGGCGCGTGCCGGCCTCACCCTGAGCGCCTCCGGAGGCCACAGCCGATGCTCAACCCGACCCTGCTGAGGGCTTCGCTGAAATACGGGCTGGCTGCGGCCCTGGCGGGGGCCCTGGCTTTGGGGATCCACGACGTGGAATTCGTGTGGTACCCGCTTCTGGCGGTGGGGATGTGCATGGATGAAAGCGAAACCAAGGTGGTGGCCGCCTCCTGGACCCGCATGCTCGGCACCGTGACCGGCGGCGTGGTGGGCGGTTTGGTGCATACGGTCCTGCAGGGGTGGTTCGGGCTCACGGTGAGCCTGCTGCTGCTGGTGCCGCTGCTGCGCCGGCTGGGCTGGCAATCGAGCCGCGCGGTGGGGGTGCTGGTGTGCTCCGAGCTGTTTCTGGTCGGCCACTACTCCCAACTGGACTGGCAGTTCGTGGCGGGCCGCACCCTCGACACCCTCCTCGGCGTGGCCGCGGTGCTGATCGTGAGCGTGCTGATCTGGCCCGTGAACCGGATGGCGGAGATCCGGGCGCTCGATGGGCGGTTGCGGCGCCTGATCACAGCCCGGCTGGAAGGGATTCGTCAGCGCCTAAAGGAGCCGGAGGGGGCAAACGAGGCACCCCCTTCAGCCATCCCTGGCACCCGGGTGATCCTGAGCCTGGCTCAGCTGGTGGCCGATGAGCTGCGCAGCAGCCCCGGCGGCAGGGCCCATCGGCAGCACTGGCGGCAACGCCAGCTGCTCTGGGAACGGATCCACCACCACAGCCTCCAACTAGAGCGTCTGGCCCGGCTGCTGCCGCCGGGGGCTCTCGCCGGCGCCGAGACGCCCTGGCTGGATGGGCTCCCGGTTCTGCTGATCGGTGCTGATGGCGCGGCTGTAGCGCCGCTGCCGCCCCGGCCTGGGCTGGTGCGCCAGGCCAACGCCCTGGGCCTGCCCCCCCTGCTCCTGCTGGCCCTGGATGATGAGCTCCAGCGACTCGTGCGCAGCCTCCACAGCCTTGCCCTTGCCGGCCGGCGGGATGGACTGCCATGAGCCTTCCCCCCTCCCCCCTGATCACCCGGGCGGACCTGCGGCTGGCCCTCACCGCCGGCCTGACAGGCGGCCTGCTGGTGAGCCTGGGGATGCCGGATCCCTTCTACGGGCCGATGGCGGTGGGGGCGGCGCTGGGCGGCACCGTGGGGGCCAGCCGCAGCCTCGGACTGCAGCGTTTGCTGGGCACCGTCCTGGGGGGGCTGGTGCTGGCCGTGCTCCATCCCACCCTCAGCCCGGTGCTGCCGCTACCGATCGGCGTGGCCCTGGCCCTGACCTGCACCCGCCTGCTCGGAGGCTGCCTCGGGCTCCAGAGCGGCTACAAGGTGGCGGGTCTGGTGGTGGCCGTCGGCTGGACGGTGCACGCCACCACGATCAGCACCTGGGTGCCGATCCGGCTGGTGGTGACCCTGATCGGTGTGCTCACGGCCTGGCTGGCGATTCGCTGCTTCTGGCCCAGCCGCGCCATCGACCGGCGCCAGCGGCTCTCGCGGCAGCTCTACGCGGAACTTGCGATCGCCTTCCGCGCCCAGGCTGGCCTGCTGCGCGAGGGCGAAGGCGTGCGTGGAGCCGCTGGCATCGAACGCCGCAACCTCCTGCAGGGTCTGATCCTGGAGCACCGCAACCAGCGGGAGGACGCCACGGTGGAATGCGGTGGTGACAGACTGGCGGAGCGCCTGGCCCGCCTGTGGGACCGGCAGGAGCAACTGTGGAGCGAGCTGATCGCCAGCTACCGCACGCTGTTGCGCCTGCCTCCACTGCCGCGGGATCACGGTCCATTGGCGCAGCTGGTGGAGGCTGAAGCGGACCTGCTCGAAACGGTGTCGGATCGGCTGGAGACATGGGCTGACTGCTGGCCGAGCCCTCCACCCCGCCAGGACATGACGGCCCGGGGCGATGGCGATCCCCTGGTGAGCGCCGGCCGCAAGCTTGAGGCTGCGGAAAAGGGCCTCTTCGAGGATGCCGAGGCCTCGGCCCTGCTGCTCGCCCGCTCGGGAGGTCGGCGGGCGGTGGTCTGCTCCCAGCTGCTGCTGGCCGTGCAGGGGTTTGAGGATGCCTGGCGAGCAACGCCATAGCGCTCCACCGCGTGCAGGGCACACCCTGGCGATGGCGCCCTCAGGGGCGTTGGAGCCGGATGGAGTGGGGTCCCCTAGCCCGCTGGCCCCTGGCCGCCGGCCAGAAACCGCTCGATCCGGTAGGCCAGGATCACCAGCAACAGCACCAGCCAGAACCAGAGTTCCGGAGGGTTGGCGTTGGCGATCACCACCAGCAGCACCACCTCGGCCACCAGCCAGGGCAGTTCCTGGCGGAACAAAACGCGGCTTGTGGGCTTCACCAACGGGCGGCCCCCCCGGGCTCCAGGCCGCGCTTCCAGCTTCTGTCGATGGCGCGGCTGCGGTAGCCGCCGGTGATCGAACGCAGACCGGGCAGCACGTAGGAGAGCGGCGTGCGCCACTCCACATAGGCGTGGCTCTCCACGGTGAGTCCCTCCCGCACCGGAAACACGTCGCTGCCGTTGGAGAGGGTCCAGCGGAAGCCATCACGACTGGTGGAATCCCGCTCGAGCGCGATCACGGCGCGCATCACCGGCCCCGCTTCCACCAGGGCCTTGGCGAGTTGGGGGTTGCCGATCGTGGTGGAGATGTCTTCTTCGGTGGCGGGCAGGGTGTTCACCTGCTGCACCTTGCCCACGATGCCGCCGAAACGGCTGCGCTGGTTCCACTGGGGCACCACCTCCACCGGCATGCCACGGCGAAGCCGGCGGGCATCGGCCGGGGGGAAATAGGACACGGCCTGCAGCGGCGCTCCGCTGGCCAGGCGGCCGATGGTGCCGAGCCGCTGGCCCACCGCCACGGTCTGGCCGGGGATCACCTGCAAATCGAGCACCTCTCCATCGCGATCGGCGTGGAGCTGGCCTTCGTAGGCCAGCCGGGCCTCGGTGACCCGGATCCGCCGGCGCAGATCATCGATGGCGTAGCGGCGCTGCAGGGCCTCGGTCTCGATCGCGAGCTTCACCTGCTGGAAGGCGGTGAGCACCTTCTTCTGATCGATCCGCACCTGGTCGAGGCTCACGCCGGTGCTGGTGAGGCCCTGCTCAACGGTCACCACCTCGCTGGAGAGGGGTGCCACCACCTCACGGCGGGCGAGCCATTCGAGGTTGCGCAGCTTGCTGGCGTAGGTGCTGCGCAGGGCGCCGTAGCGCTCCGCATCGCCACGGAGCTTGGCGATGGCGGTGTCCACACTGGTTTTCTCGGTGTCGAGGCGCAACCGGTCCCTTTCATCCAGCGCCTGGTTCTGACGCTCCAGTTCGCGCAGGTTGGCCCGCTGCTGCTCGAGCTCCTTCTCCAACACCGGCAGATACAACTCCACCAGCACCTGGCCGCGCCGCACCCGATCGCCCACCCGGATCGCCAGCCGCCGCACCTGGCCGGCGGCCCGGGCATCGAGCAGGCCGGCGTTGTCGGGAAGGAGCAGCACCCCCTTGCCCACCACCTCGGTGGGCACCAGCCAGAACACCGCCCAGGCCCCCACCGCCGCGCCCATCAGGGCCAGCACCCCCCCCAGCTGCTGACGGGGGCCAAGGGAGCGCAGCCGGAGGCTGGATCGTTCCAGCCAGCTCCGCGGCGGCACCAGCTTGGAGCCGGGGGATTCCATGGGATCAGCATGGAGGGCTGCCGCGCCTGCTGTCCGTCGAAAGGGTCACTGCAGCAGGAGGCTCAGAAGGGGGCGCAGGGGCCGGGCGAGCTGGAGTGGCCTCTGCTACTTTCCGGCAAAAAGGGGTGTCCAGGGGTGGATGTGTTGGTTGTGGTGGAGCCGGAAGCGGCGGCGGGGACCGTGGACTACGGCGCGGACGATCTGCTGATCGTGCGGGTCGAGGGGGCACTGGATACCAACAGCTCCGGCCAGCTGGAGAGCACCCTGGTCCAGCTCCTCGATCGAGGCGCCCGGCGGATCATCCTCGAACTCACCGAGATGGACTACGTGAGTTCAGTGGGGCTGCGGGTGTTTCTCGCTTCCCTCAAGCGCCTCAAGGCCAACGATGGACGCCTGGTGCTGAGCGGCCTCAATGATGAGGTGCAGGAGATCTTCGATATGGCCGGCTTCTCGCCGCTGTTCGAGATCGCCGCCTCCCTGGAGGAGGCGCGCTCCAGCCTCAAGCCATGCGGCTGATCCAGGAGAACAGCCGCTTCAAGGTGGGCTGGGATGTCCTGATCTGCGTCGTGGCCCTGGCCACGGGTCTGATGCTGCCGGTCGAACTGGTGCAGGGGTTCAGCTACGGCCACAACCTCACCCCCTGGTGGAACGCCTTCAGCGCCCTCGGCCTGGTGGATGCGGCGCTCACCTTCTTCACCACCTACGAGCGCCATGGGGTGGTGGTGGCCGATCGACGCCGCATCGCCCGCCACTATCTGCGGGGCTGGTTCTGGCTGGATATCCTCGCCAACCTGCCCTTTTTCCTGCTCAACGGCAGCCATCGGGGACTCAGCCTGATCTCGGCGCTGCCCCTGCTCAGGCTGCAGCAGCTGTTTCGCATCACCTCCCGCTGGGAGGACATCCAGATCCTCAACAGCGCTGTGCTGCGCATGCTCCGCTACGGCATGAGCATCATGCTGATCACCAACTGGATCACCTGCCTGTGGCTCTGGATCGGTCTGCGGGATTTCGATCCACAGGGTTGGATTCAGCGGCTTGAGCTCTCCCGCACCAACTTCTTCGATCTCTATCTGCATTCCCTCTACTGGACGGTGACCACCCTGGCCACGGTGGGGTATGGCGACATCGTGCCAAAAACCACCCCCGAGATCATCATGGCGATCATCATGATGATCACCGGCGCCATGCTCTATGCCTTTGCTGTGGGCAATGTGGTGAACATCCTCAACCAGCTTGATGGGGGGCGCGCGGAATTCCGCAAGCAGCAATCGGCCATCGCTTCCTACCTGGGCCTCAATGGCGTGGATCCAGCTGTGATCACCCGGGTGCGACGCTTCAATGATCATCAATGGTCGCGCACCCGCGGCTTCGATCCCAGGCTGCTGTTCGACCAGTTGCCCCCCGACCTGCGCGCCGAGGTGACCTACAGCATGTTGCGCGACTCCGTGCAGAGTCTTCCCCTGTTCACCGCCGCCTCAGCCCCGCTCCGGAAGCGCCTGTTGCTGTTGCTTCAGCCCCGCACCTACCCGCCGGGCACGCCCCTGCTGCACGCCCATGACCTGGGCCAGGAAATCGTGTTCATTGTCAAAGGTGAGGTGGAGATCACCAGTGACCAACCCGTTGAAGCGGAGATCGCTCGCGTGGTGAGCGGCGATTGCATCGGTGATCTCTCCTTCTTCCTGAACGAACGACGCAACTGCAGCGCCGTGGCCCGCAGCTATGTGGACGCCCTGGTGCTCAGCCGCGGCGTGTTTGAACGCCTGCGCAAGGAGGAGCCGGAGATGAAAATGGTGCTGCAGGCGATGGCGCAGCGGCAGTCCCAGCGCAACCAGGCCCTGGTGCTCGCCGGACTGGTGCTCTGATGGAGACCCGAGCGAGCGGATGAGCAGCCCCCCAGCCCCTGCCAGCCCCCTGCAGCTGCTCCGTCCGCTGCGCCTCCTAACCCTGCCGGCTAGCGCGGGGCGGCCGATCCTGCTGAGCACCCTGCTGTTGCTGGGCGCCGCCGTGGCCGGTTCCCAGCTGCTTCAGGAGCGCCTGGGGGGCTACCTGGTGGAGAAGGTGCTCGCCAACCAGCGGCTGAAGGTGGAGAACAACCTGCGGCGGCTGGATGCCACCCTGGCGGAAGCGGAGAAGGGTGTGAGCCGCTATGCCTCCCTGATCTCCTCAGCCGATACCAGTGCCATCGGCGACGGTGAGGATTTGTTCTCCCTGGTGCGCCGCGATGCCGATGGCGCCCTGCGAACCCCGGCACAGGGTTTCGACGCGGAACGGGAGGCGGCGCTTTGGATCCCACCCGGCGTACCCCTCACAGAAGCCAACCGCCGCTTTTTCGTGCAGGCCCTGGAGGTCACCCGTCTGTTCGGCATGGGGGCTGAAAACGATCTGCTGGTGAATAGCTGGGTGCTCCCCCTCACCAACGGCGAGGTGATCTACTGGCCCGGCAATCCCGGCTTTGTGGCCAACGCCGCTGCCGATCTCGACTACCGCTCCACCCCCTGGGTGCAGCTCACCAATCCCGCCCTGAATCCCGGCGGTGGCCCCCGCTGGACGGAACCGGATTACGACCCAGCGGCCCGCGAGTGGCTGATCAGCCTGGTGGCGCCCTTCCAGCGGGATGGCCACTGGGCGGGTTCGGTGGGACACGACATCGAGGTCTCCACCTTGCTGCGCAGCCTGGTGGAAAATCTCGACGACGTCATGGTGGAGACGCGTTCGCGCGAATCCCTGGCCCGGCCGCTCTATGTGGTGCGCCGGGACGGCCAGCTCCTCGCCCGCGAAGGGGGTGTGCCGGCCAAGGGCGAACGCCTGCCGACCAGGTTGGCGCCGTTCCTGAGGCGCCAGGCGGGATCCTCGCGGATCGGCGTTTATCCCGATGGCCGCAATTTCCTGCTGGTGGCCACGATCCCGAAACTCAAGGCGAGCGCCCTCTATCAAGTGCAGGGTGACGGGATCCGCCGCAGCCTGCAGAAGGAGATCACGGGGCTGCAACTGGCCCAAGCCCTGGTGCTCAGCATCGTGATGGCCTCGGCTGTGGCGATCGCCCTGCGGGAGGCTCAGCACCGGCGCAGTCAGCAGCTGCTGCTGGAGGAGCGCAACCGCGACCTCGAGCAACTGGTCCAGGAGCGCACCGCCGCGCTGGAAACCGCCCATCGCCGCCTCCAGGAGGAGGTGATGCTGGCCAGCCGCATCCAGCGGGACCTGCTGGTGGGGGAGCAGGAACTGCAGCACCTCACCCCGGGCCTTGATGCCGGCGCCCTGATGGTGCCCAGCAAAGAGGTGGGGGGCGATCTCTACGACTGCATCGTGCTGAGCCGTGAACGCTTCCTGTTCTGCGTCGGGGATGTGGCCGGCAAGGGGATGCCGGCGGCGCTGCTGATGAGCACCTGCCTCAGCCTGCTGCGCTCCTACGCCGAGGTGCTCGATTCGCCGGCCGCCATCATGCGCCGCCTCAACCGGCGCCTTTGCCACAACAACGAAGACTGCGCCTTCACCACCTTGCTGGTGGCCTCCCTGGAGTTGCGCAGCGGAGAGCTCCGCTGGTGCAACGCCGGCCACACCCCACTGATTCTGCTGCGCTCCGGGGTCGCACCGGACCTGCAGCGCACCGTGCATGGCCCTGCCCTCGGCGTGGTGGAAGGCTGCGACTACGGCGAATCACGCACCAACCTGCGCGAAGGGGACGGGCTGCTGCTCTACAGCGACGGGGTGAATGAGACCTTCGATCGGCAGGGGCAACGTTTCGGGCTACCGCGATTGGTCGAGCTGCTGGGCACCCAGGAACCGCGGGCCAGCCGCCGCCAAGTGCGTCTATTGATGCGGGCGCTGCGGGAATTCGCCGGGGGTGAGGTTCAGCGCGACGACATCACCATGCTGTTGGTGCGGCTGGAAGCGACCAGCGTGCCGATCGCGAGCGGCGGATCAGACGGTTTGCCCACCGGCGGCGGCCAGGATCGCCACGATGCGGCAGAAGGCCCCATTCCACCTGCCGTGGTCGCAGACCCGCCGCCGCCAGCCCCCGATTCCCCCGTGTCGGCCACCCTTCACCTGGACGTGGCCAATGACCTCGGCGCCCTGCCGGGGGTGAAGCAGCGGATCGAGGCCTTCTGCGGCGAGCAGGGCATCAGCCGCTCGCTGCAGCGCCGACTGATGGTGGTGATCGACGAACTGCTCAACAACACCATTCGCCACGGCTGCGGCCACCTTGGCGAGCGGGCCCGCATCAGCCTTGCCCTCCACCGCAGCGGCACCATGCTTCACCTGGAACTGCGCGACAACGGCACCCCCCCCTTCAACCCGCTTGAGGCCGCAGCGCCGGATCTCAACCTCGAGATCGATGACCGCGCCATCGGTGGCCTGGGCATCCATCTGGTGCGCCAGCTCAGCTCCGGCTTCGGCTACGCGCTGGAGGATGGGTTCAATGTGATCCGGCTCCGGATCGATCTCCAGGCACCCGGCCCGGCGAGCTCCTGAAGAAAAGGCTCCGCAAAGGGGTGGAGTCCTCGCTGCCTGGTTCACCCTGACGACCTTCCAATTCGCCATGGCTTCTGGTATCAAGCGCTGATCCTGAGCCGATCGCCACCCTGGCCATCGGTACGTCGAGGTCCACCTCGATCTGACCAACGTTCAGGTCTCGCCATGGATTCCATCAAGCTCACCGATGCGGTTCGCTACAGCAAAGGGCTGCCGCATCAGATCGAAGCCTGGAACTGGTTGCAGGGGCAGATTCCGGCCTCGACGCTGGCGGAGTTCGCCGTTCGTTTCCGCACGGCGCCTCCGGATCCGCCCGAGCAGGAGCTGATCGGCGCGGCGCAGGCCGAGGCGATGTTCGGCCGCCCGCTCACACCCCAGCAGCTCGCGGATCTCAATGGCTGTGCGCACCGCTTCGCGATCGACAGCCCCGCCAGGATTCGCCATTTTCTGGCCCAGATCGCCCATGAATCCGGGGACCTGCGCTGGCTGGAGGAGCTGGCCGATGGCCGCGCCTACGAGGGGCGCCGCGATCTGGGCAACACCCAGAGCGGTGATGGTCCGCGCTTCAAGGGTGCCGGCGTGATTCAGCTCACCGGCCGGGCCAACTACGAGGCCTTCGCCCTGTTCATCGGCGACCCCGGCGTGATGGAGGGCCATGGCTACGTGGCCCTTCACTACCCCTTCACCTCGGCGGGCTTCTGGTGGCACCGCAACGGCATCAATGCTGAGGTGGATCGGGGCGCCAGCTGCCGCCGCATCTCCCGGCTGGTGAACGGCCGCGATCCGGCCCTTGGCCTGGCGGACCGGGAGCGCTGCTACGCCAGGGCCCTGGCTCTGTTCCCCGATCCCGGCCCGGCAGCGGTGCCGGAGCCGACCTCCCACAGGCTCAAGGTGCCCTATTTCTGCCAGCTCGACTCCAGCACGGAGGAGGCGCACCGCATGTGCTTCAGCTCCAGTTGCGCCATGCTCGTGGCTGCCCTGAAGCCTGGAGCGGTGCCGGGCGGAGCGGATGGCTACCTCAACGTGGTGCACCGGTTCGGCGACACCACCGATGCCCAGGCCCAGATCCAGGCCCTCGACAGCCTCGGCATCCAGGCCCGCCTCGAAACCCACGCCGACTTCAGCACGATCGAGGCCCAGATCAACCGGGGCGTGCCGGTTCCCTGCGGCTTCATCCACAAGGGACCGGTGGAGGCCCCCTGCGGCGATGGCCACTGGCTCTGCGTGGTGGGCTACGACGCCCGGGCCGTGATCGTGAATGATCCGAACGGCGATCTGGATCTGCTGAGCGGCGTGTACCTGAGCCGAGGGGGCGCAGGGCTCTCCTACAGCCGCCGCAATTTCGGTCGCCGCTGGATGGTGGATGGCGCCAACGGCTATGCCTTCGCGCCCGGCAACGGCTGGGCCCTGATCGCCGAGCCGCCGCTGGCCTGAGCCTCAGCGATGGCAGTAGCCCACCTCGCCCCTCAGGGGCGGCCTGCACACCAGCCGCAGCGGCACGAGGATGCGGTTGCCGCTGCGCAGGTTGGTGAGCAGGGTGTTGCCCTGCACCAGCAGCTCCCGGCGCCAGAGGCCGCCGTAGCGGTCCACCAGATGCACCGGTTCACCGGGCCGTTGCGCCGGGCGTGCGCGGTAGGTCATCCGCAGGCCGTCCTTCCAGAGGATGCGCAGACCATCGTCCAGCTGCTCATCGCGGCAGCCGATCGTCTCGCCGTTGTAGGCGCAGTCCTTCCAGCCGTCGCGGGCGATCTGGGGCAGTGGCGGTTCCTGGGCCGGTGCCGCTGGAGCCGAGCCAGCCGGTGGGGGCGCCGAATTCATGGGGGCAGCCCCGGCGCCGCGGGAGGCTGCCATGGTGATCGCCATCACCAGCCCCACCTGCCCGGCCAGGAGCGCGGCGCGAGGGAGAGCCCTCCGGGCTCCTGGATCGGGCAACGGCGATGGGGGTGGCACCGCCCCATCATCGGCCAGTGCGTCTGGGTCAGCGGAACCGATTGCGGCGCGATCGGGGCGCCGCTAGCCAATCCCCAGCGCGTTGCCCGCGATTCGTTAGCGCACTGCGGCAGCCCTAAGGTCGCCCCATGCGCCTGCTCCACACCTCCGACTGGCACCTCGGGCGCACCTTCCACGGGGCTTCCCTGCTCGAGGAGCAGAGCGAAGCCCTCGATCGCATCGTGGAGCTGGCCCGTGAGGCGGCGGTGGATGTGGTGGTGATTGCCGGCGATCTCTACGACCGCGCCATTCCGCCCGCGGAGGCGGTGTCCCTCTTCACCGAGACCCTGGCCCGTCTACGTCGCCATGGCATCGCCGTGGTGGCGATCGCCGGCAACCACGATTCCCACGTTCGCGTTTCGGTGTACGACCCCCTGCTCAACGACCTGGGGGTGACGATCCGGGGCGCCGTGGCCCGGGCCACCGAACCGGTGCTGGTGAAGCCCCGCCGCGGCGGTGCCCCCGTGGCGCTCTATCCCTTGCCCTATCTGGAACCGGTGGTGGATGGGCCTCGGCTTCTGGCCGGGCTCGGCGAGGAACGGGCGGAGGTTGAAGTGGAGGGGGAAGCGAAGTCCACGGCCAAGACCGCAGCGGCGGCCGCGGACACCGAGCTCCCCACCTCGCGCTTCAGCCAGGAATCCACCACCCGGCTGGCCCTGGCGGGAATCCACCGCGACCGCGAACACCGGCCGGGCACCCGCTCGGTGCTGGTGGCCCACACCTTCGTGGCCGGCGGCCTGAGCTCGGATTCGGAGCGGGAGCTGAGCGTGGGCCAGGTGGACCGGGTGAGCGTGGAGGCCTTCATCGGTTTCGATTACGTGGCGCTGGGCCACCTGCACGGCGCCCAGCAACTGGATGGACCACGGCTGGCCTACAGCGGCACGCCCCTGCCCTATTCATTTTCCGAGGAACGGCACCGCAAGTCGGTGCGGATCGTGGAGCTGGCCGCCGACGGCACCCCGGCGGTGGAGGTGGTGCCCCTCGATGTGGGCCGCAGGCTCCAGACCCTCCAGGGCACGCTCGCCTCCCTGCTCGCTGATCCGGCCCACGACGGGGCACAGCAGGCGCGGGTGCGGGCGATCCTCACCGATGACACCCTGCCCGCCCAGGCCATGGCCCGGCTGCGGGAGCGCTTCCCCCATGCGGTGGAGCTGCGCCATCAGCCACCGCTGGTGGAGCGCGCTTCGTCCGCCGACCGCAGCCAGCGGATCCGCCAGGCCCGCTCCCCACTGGAGTTGGCCGATCTCTTCTTCGCCGATCAGCAGGGCGAACCCGCCAATGCCGCCGAGCGGGAGCTGCTGCGCCAGGCGCTGGAGTGGGCCGGACGCGCCGGCGAGCGATGAAGCCCCACGCCCTGGCGATCGAGGCCTTCGGTCCCTACGCCGAGCGGGTGGCGATCGATTTCGATCGCCTCAGCGATGAGGGGTTGTTCCTGATCCACGGCAGCACGGGGGCCGGCAAGACCTTCCTGCTCGATGCGATGTGCTTCGCCCTCTACGGCGAAGTGGCGGGGGAGCGGGGTGTGAAGGGCCTGCGATCCGACCATGCCGCAGCCCAGGCGGTGCCGCGGGTGGAGCTGGAATTCTCCGCCGGGGGCGCCCGCTACCGGGTGGAGCGCAGCCCCGCCTACACCGCTGTTAAACAGCGGGGCACGGGCACCACCGAGAAGCTGGCCACGGCGGTCCTGTACCGGCTGCAGGGGACGCAGCGAGAGCCGCTGACCAGCCGCGTGATCGAGGTGAACCGGGAGGTGGAGAGCATCGTGGGCCTGAATGCGGCCCAGTTCCGCCAGGTGATCCTGCTGCCCCAGGGTCGCTTCGCGGAGGTGTTGCGCGCCAGGGCCGAGGAGCGGGAAGCCCTGCTCAAGACCCTCTTCGAGACGGTGATCCACGAGCGGGCCGGCGACTGGCTGGAGGACCAGGCCCGCGCGGCCCGGCGCGGCGTGGAGGAGGAGCGCCGCAAGCTGGCCTGGCTGCGGCAGCAGGCCGCGCAGGAATGGCAGCCGTTTGCCAGCCTCAGCCGCACGCTCGTGGCCGATCCCCCCCCCGCCGGATCGGAGGCTGACCAGGCGGAGACCCTCAACCCCTCCCTGGCCGGGGCCGGCCGCTCCAATCCCGACGATGGGAACGACGATGGGGAAGCGGCAAGGGCCCCGGCGCAAGCCCCATCCGGCCTGGACCCCGACGACGTGCCAGCCGACCAGGCCGGCCTGGACCGCCTGCTGGAGCGGATCCGCCGGGTGGTGAGCGCCAGCGGCGAGGTCCGCCGGCGGGCCAGCGAGGCCCTGGAGAAGGCCCAGCGCCATCGCGCCGCCGTGGTGCAGATGGCAGAACGCTTTGATCGCCGCACCACCGCCCGCGCCGCGCTCGCGGAGCTGGAACCCCAGCGACCCGCGATCGAAGCCCTGGCGCGTGAGCTGGCTGCGGCCGAGCGGGCCGAAGCTCTGCGCCCCAGCCTGGAGGCTGACCAGGGGGCCCGCCACGAGCTTGTGGAACATGGGCTCCGCTTGCGTCAGGAGCTCCAGCGGGCGGCGGCGGTGCGCGATGGCGCCCGCGGTTTGCCCGATGCGGTGGTGGCCCTCGGCCTCACCCAGCTTCCAGACAGCGAGGCGCTGCAGCGCGGGCGCACGGTCCTGGCCACCCGAAAGGTGGAGGTGGAAAGCCTGGCCCGCCTGGCCGAACAGGCCCGCCAGGCCCGCGAACGGGCCGCGCGGGCCCTGGCCCTGCAGGGCCAGGCGCAAGAGCAGGTTCTGCAGGGTCAGCGGCAGCTGGAGCGGCAGCGCGAACAGCGCCAGGCAACGGAGAAGGCGCTGCAGGCAGCCCGATCCGCCGCCGACCGGCTCAACGGCCTCAGCCAGGCGCAGGAGACCCTGGCCGCGCAGGCCCTGGCCGCCCGCCAGGTGCTGAAGGGCCGTCGACTGGAGGGGGAGGCGGCAGTGGCCCTGGCTGCCGCTGAGCAGCGGCTGCAGCAGGCCACCACCACCCTCAGGCGGCTGCGCGAGCGCCAGCTGGCCGGCATGGCGGCGCGGCTGGCTGCCGACCTTGGCGCCGGCGATCCCTGCCCGGTGTGCGGTTCGGGCGATCACCCCCGGCCCGCCCGGCCCGAGGCCGATGCGGTGACAGCCGCCCAGATCGAAAGCGCTGAAACCGGCCTGACCCAGGCCAACCAGGAGCAGCAGGCCGCCGCCCTGCACCTCGCCGATATCCGGTTGCGGCTTCAGGCCGTGCTCGAAAAGGCGGGGGCGGCGGCCGAGGATCCGCTGGCGGCCCGCAGCGCCGCCGAACAGGCCGAGCAGGCCCTCGCCCTGGCGCACCAGGAGGCGGAGCGCCTGCCCGGGCTGGAGCGGAGCCTGGCGGAGCAGGCCCGGGCGATCACCGCTGAAGAGGCCGCGCTCCAGGCCGCCATCACCGCCGTGGCGGTGCAGGAGCGCAGCGCGGTTGACGACAGCGCCCGAGCCAGCCAACTGGAAGCGATGGTGACAGCGGAGCTGGGGGAGGGGTTGGTGCCCCGCCAGTTGCTGGAACAGCTGACGGCGGTGGAGCAGGCCCTGGAGGCCCTGGCCCGCGCCAGTGAGGCCGGCGCCCGGCTGCGGACCCGCCAGGAGCAGGCGGCCGCCCGCCTGGAGCGGGATCTGGCGGCCTCTGGTTTCACCGATGCGGCGGTCCTGGCGGCGGCGCTGCGCGGCGAACCCGAACGCGCGACCTGGCGGCGGCGGATCGAGGCCTTCCAGGAGGCGCTCACCAGCCAACGGGCGATCCTGGCTGCCCTGGACCTGCAGCAGCTGCCCGAGCTTCGGCCCGACACGGCCGCCACCGAAGCCGGAGAAGTCGCCGCCGACCACGCCCGCACCGCCGCCGTGGAACGCCACAGCGAGGCGCGAGGGGCCGAGGAGGACATCCAGCGGCTCGGTGAGGAGCATCGCCAGCTGGCGGCCGCGGTGGTGGACCAGGAGGAGCGGGCCACGCTGCTGGGCGGTGTGGCCGACCGCTGCCAGGGCCGGCTCGCCCCCTACATCTCCCTGCAGCGCTGGGTGCTCTCGGCCTACCTGGCCGAGATCTGCGCCCACGCCAACCAGCGCCTCGACCTGATGACCTCCGGCCGCTACGCGCTGCGGCTCACCGACGCCGGCGGCCGCGGCGGCCGCAATGCCGGCCTCAACCTGCGGGTGCATGACGCCTTCACCGGCGAGGAGCGCGAGGTGACCAGCCTCTCGGGCGGTGAAACCTTCCAGGCCTCCCTCGCCCTTGCCCTGGGGGTGGCGGACACGGTGCAGGCCCACTCCGGAGGCGTGCACCTCGATGCCCTGTTTGTGGATGAGGGCTTCGGCAGCCTGGATCCCGACAACCTCCAACTGGCCATGGATGAGCTCGATCGCCTGCGGGAAGGGGGCCGCCTGATCGGAGTGATCAGCCATGTGGCCGCCCTGCGCGAGCGGATCCGCTGTGGCATCGAGGTGATCGCCAGCGACCAGGGATCCCGCCTGAAGGTGGGCAGCACAACCATGCCCTGAGCGCCAGAGTGGCCCCATGCCCCACCACCTCAACCGCCCCACCAAGACCTGTGCCTGCTGCGGCCGTCCCTTTCAGTGGCGGCGGAAATGGAAAGACGTGTGGGAGGAGGTGCGCTACTGCTCGGATCGCTGCCGCAGCCTGGCGCGACGACCGCAGCAACGCCGCGGCGACGACCCTCCAGGACCCGCACCCAGCGGCCCGGCGGCGGCACCCTGAACACGCCTGTCCCTGAATGCCGCTGTCAAGGCAAGCCTTCCCAGCCATGACCATCGCCGTTGCCATCGCGAGAGGCGTGCCCCTCGCGCAGCACCTGCTGGCCCGGGCCTTGGACCCGATCGCCCGTTAAAGGGAGCGGCGGCCGCCAGATGTGGTGCGATCCGGAACCACGGCGGCGCCGTGGCCGCGGCGGAAGGCCCAGGGACGGGTGATGCCCCCCTCCACCTGCCACACGCCAGTGCGGTGGCGGCTGGCTCGGTATTCCGCATCGAGGTATTCCCTGGCATCGCAGGCCGCCAGGTAACGGCGGTAGGCGAAGGCCTGGCCGTCCTCCACCATCACCAGGTTGATGTTGATGTCACTGATCACCTCGGCCACGGTGCGGCCGTAGCGATCGATCGTCTTGGGCTGCAGCGTGACCTCCTGGCCAATCCGCAGCCGCTGCTGCAGGTAGCGGCGTGAGGCGGCTCCGTAGGGGCTCTGGGCGGTCTCCGGGGCATCGATGCAGGCCATCCGCACCGTGATCGTCCGGGCGTCCAGACGCACGCGGATCGTGTCACCATCGCCGATCGAGAGCACCACGGCGCGCTGGGACTGGGCGGAGGCCGGAGGCGTCAGGGGGAGGGCCAGGCCCAGCAGCAGAACCAGGAGAGGCCGTGGCATCGCCGGAGTCTGCATCGGCGCCCGCCGATGCGCCGGCTGCATCAGCGGGCCGCGCCCTCGCTGTCTGGAGCGAGATGGCTCTGATCAGCACGGCGGGGCCGGCTTTCGGCAACCGGCGGCCAGCTGGCCGAGCCAGTCCTGCAACACGGACAAGGCAGAGGGTTCGAGGCGGTAGTAGATCCAGCGGCCCTCCTGGCGGGCGCGGATCAGGCCGGCCTCCCGGAGCACCTTGAGATGAAAGGAGAGCCGCGGCTGGGCCAGATCGAGGTCGGCGGTGAGGTCACAAACGCAGCGCTCGCCGCCGGCCAGCGCCTGCACCACCTGCAGGCGGATCGGCTCGGCCAGGGCGCGCAACAGCCGCTGCGCCTGGTCCAGAGCCAGGCGTTCAGCCGACCCCGCCGGGGCAGGGGATGGAGCGGCCGAAAGGCGGGTGGCAGGCGGAGGTTGCACCGATGAACCCAGGGTTGCCGTCGAGGAGGCCGTCGAGGAAGCCGTTGGCACGATGGCAGACGCCACGGCAGACACGTGAAGCAGAACACCAGATCCATCAAATTCAGTTGATCTATTGTGGGTAGGCGTTGCTCCGCCCCAGGCTGTTGCTCCCATGAAGATCGGCATCAACGGCTTCGGGCGCATCGGACGCCTCGTCTTCCGCGCCCTCTGGGGGCGGCCTGGCATCGAGATCGTGGTGGTGAACGATCCCGGCGGTGACGCAGCCACCGCCGCCCACCTGCTGGCCTTCGACTCGGTGCATGGCCGCTGGCAACAGGAGGTTCAGGCCATGGGCGGGCCGGCGGCCGCAGGCCCCGGCTTCCTGGTGGGCTCCACCCCCGTGAGCACCAGCCGGGAGCAGACCCCCGCCGCCGTGCCCTGGCATGAGGCGGGGGTCGAGATGGTGCTCGAGTGCAGCGGCAGGTTCAAGACACCCGAAACCCTCCAGCCCTACTTCGATCAGATGGGCCTGAAGCACGTGGTGGTGGCCTGCCCCGTGAAGGGCGCGATCGCCGGCGCCGAGGCGCTCAACGTCGTGTACGGCGTCAACCATCACCGCTACGACCCCAACCAGCACCGGCTGATCACCGCCGCCTCCTGCACCACCAATTGCCTGGCGCCGGTGGTGAAGGTGGTGCACGAGAGCTTCGGCATCCGCCACGGCTCGATCACCACCCTCCACGCGGCCACCAACACCCAGGTGCTGGTGGATGCCTTCAAGAGCGACCTCCGCCGGGCCCGCTCCTGCCTGCAGAGCCTGATCCCCACCACCACCGGTTCGGCCCGGGCGATCGGGCTGATCTTCCCGGAACTCGAGGGCAAGCTCAATGGCCACGCCGTCAGAGTGCCGCTGCTCAATGCCTCGCTCACGGATGCGGTGTTCGAGCTGCAGCGCCGCGTCACGGTGGAGGAGGTCAACGGAGCCTTCGAGGCGGCAGCCAATGGGGCCCTGCGGGGCATCCTCGGCTACGAAACCCGCCCACTGGTCTCGGTTGACTACCTGAACGACGATCGCAGCGCCATCGTCGACGCTGCTTCGACGATGGTGGTCAACGGCACCCAGCTCAAGGTGTACGCCTGGTACGACAACGAATGGGGCTACAGCTCCCGGATGGCCGACCTGGTGTGCCATGTGGTTGGCCTTGACGAGCGCTGAGGCGGACCGATGCCTTCCGATCCCGCCTCCGAGCGCGTTGCTGATCGCCAATTGGATCGCGGTTCCGATCGCATCGGCTCTGAGCCTGGCCCCATGGATGGGCGCAGGCTGGATCAGGCCCGGCACCAACGGCACCCCGCCGCCACCCTGACGGCCCTGCAGCAATACATGATCGTGACCGCCAACTACTGGGCCTTCACGCTCACCGATGGGGCGCTGCGCATGCTGGTGGTGTTCCACTTCCATGCACTCGGCTACAGCACCCTTGAGATTGCCCTGCTGTTTCTCTTCTATGAGTTCTTCGGCATCCTCACCAACCTCTACGGCGGCTGGCTGGGCGGGCGCTTCGGGCTCCGGCTCACCCTCTGGACGGGCACCCTCCTGCAGGTGGCGGCCCTGCTGATGCTGATCCCCGTGGCCGACAGCTGGCCGAAGTGGTGGAGTGTTGCCTACGTGATGGTGGCCTAGGCGCTGAGCGGCATCGCCAAGGACCTCAACAAGATGAGCGCCAAGAGCGCCATCAAGAGCGTGGTGCCGCAAACGCCGGATGATCACGACAAGGGGGAGCAGCAGCTGTTTCGCTGGGTGGCGTTGCTCACGGGCTCCAAGAACGCCCTCAAGGGGGTGGGCTTCTTCCTTGGTGGCGTGCTGCTCACCACGATCGGCTTCCAAGCGGCGGTGGCGGTGATGGCCGCCGGCCTGTTGCTGGCCTTCTGCGGCACCCTGGTGCTTCCGGCCGACATGGGCCGCATGAAGCAAAAACCCGGCTTCAGCGCCCTGTTCTCGAAGAGCCGTGGCATCAATGTTCTGTCCCTGGCCCGCTTCTTTCTGTTCGGCGCCCGCGATGTGTGGTTCGTGGTGGCGCTGCCGGTGTTCCTCGAGGCCGCCCTCGGCTGGAGGTTCTGGGAGGTGGGGGGCTTCCTGGGTCTGTGGGTGATCGGCTACGGGATCGTGCAGGGTGCCGCTCCGGCCCTGAGGCGGGCCTGGGGGCAGAGCGCACCACCCGCTGTGGCAGACGTGCAGTTCTGGAGCGTGCTGCTCACCGCCATCCCCGCCCTGATCGCCATCGCCCTGTGGCGCCAGGTGGGCCAGAGCGGTGTGGCGGTGGTGGCCGGCCTGGCGGTGTTTGCGGTGGTGTTCGCCATGAATTCCTCGATCCACAGCTACATGATCCTGGCCTATTCCGATGCCGAAGCGGTGAGCCTGAACGTTGGTTTCTATTACATGGCCAACGCCGCCGGGCGCCTGGTGGGCACCCTGCTTTCGGGGGCCATGTTTCTGATGGGGGGAATGCAGGC
>Ga0209189_1000950_pt1 | contig 22476 bp, 15 predicted proteins | sample C_130820_EF_Meta_FD_187308 | JGI IMG/M metagenome (GOLD analysis project Ga0209189, IMG submission 187308) | Freshwater microbial communities from Lake Croche, Canada to study carbon cycling - C_130820_EF_MetaG (SPAdes) (version 3) | ecosystem: Environmental > Aquatic > Freshwater > Lake... | reverse complement strand
CTGCGAGCGGTTCGTCAATGAGATTGGAGCGATCAAGTCGAATACCAGCGAGTTTAGCAGCCTCAATGGTATCTTCCCGCTGGAGAGATGAAAAAGATGCAGGAGTGGATATTACGAGGCAATCATACTTGCGCCACTCATCCGGGATGGATCGCATTATAAACTTTAGTATCTCAGATGCTACTCCGACTGGGCTGCTCAGTTCCTCCATCTCTGCAGGATACTCGATATCTTCACCGATCTCGTTTTTCGTATCCCAAAAGATAGTTGAGTCTCTCAGGAGGCCTGCTTCCGGTCGCGTGCGCAATAGTTTCGCGCCGTCGCCCACTACGATGTTTCCCTCGTGTATCGCCACAATTGAGGGAACCAGAAAATTGTGGCTATCGCCGCGGATGGTGGTTTGGGCCAGCCGCAGGATTTCGGTGCGGACGTCAGCTGGGCTACTGGAGTCCCAGGTCAGTCCTGCAACAAGGCTGTTGGTTGTTCCAAGGTCTATCCCGAGCACGCGTACGGTTTTTCGAGCGGGGACGATGCCAAGATGAAAGAGATCAAATAAGGTGTTCATGTGTGTGCTATCTTTTGCAGGCGGGGAGTAAAGTAGTGCAGCTGAGAAGAATGTGCGTCAGATGACTGGGCATTATTTCGGGTTAGTGTGGGCTCGGCATACTCGGAGTAGTCGATGAGATCATGCAGCCCCAATGAGACCAAACCCCGCGGACAAACTAGGTCCGCGGCCACGCTTAATTCAGAAACTCCTGGAAAAACTGTTGCCGACGGTTGGCGGATACCCGGTCGGGGAACGGCGTTCCAGCCCCTTGCCCACCCAAGTCGAGGGGCCTTAGGCTACCTAACTTGACGTCTCCAAGCCGGTTCCAGATGGGTGGATCAGCTGAAGCAGGCCTGGGCGGGGTTGGTCTAAGGTCTGGCGAGAGCCAATCGACTTGCCGATGGCTCACCTCGACCGGTCCAGCTCACATCCACAGGTGGAACCGCCAGGGAATCGAGCCTTTTCTTCAATAAACGCATCACCTCGTTTAATTCACTTTGCTCCTACTTTACCTTGCTGCCTCTTTTGCCGCTGCCGTGTTGGATATCAGCGATCTCAATGCCGATACGCTGCTCCGGTGTGTGAATCACTATATCCGGTGATTCGTCTCCCGAGTCGACTCGGCCGTCGGGGGCCGCGTATAGTTGGCGGAAATGGTCGAATGCCCACAACTCCGCCTTTTCCTTCTCTGGGTTCTTCTGCATTGGGGCTCCATCACGCGTATTTGGAAGTCCAACAGTGGCCGCCGATCGACGTCGCTGCTGACGGCGTTTTTCCTCGCCCAAACTCGCCACGCTACGATGCTGGGTAATTGGCTCTATTCACGCAGCGCCTCGTAGAGTTGCCCCGGGCCAAGTAGCACAGCCTTCAGGCCCTCCCGGACCGCCTCCGACTCCAGCGCCTGCGTGCTCATGGCGGTGTGGGCCTCGAGCGCGTCCATGATGGCGTCTAGCAGAGCCTTGTTAAGATCAGGAGAGTTTGCGAACTGCTCCTTCGTGTTGTTCGTGGCCTGCTGGCGGAGCATGGCCGACTCCAGCATCTTCCCCTTGATGACGCTGTTGACGTAGATGAGCTTGTCGTCGTCTGTGAGCTCGCCCTCGAAGAGATCGTTCACGCGCTGAACGATCTCGCTCAGCATAGCCTTCTGCTTTTCGTGAAGGCTGCCGCCGCCCACTTCCGCGAGCGGCTCCAGCTTCGGGTTCTCGCCGTCCTTCAAGGGGAGACTGCGCTTGCCCTGATTCTTCAGCGTGTGGTGGGTGAGCACGACCTTCGACAGATCGATGCCCTCCCGCTCCCGGCCGAAGTCCAGCAGCCGCAGGAGATGCTTGAAGAAGATCGCCCGCTTCTCGATGTCGGTCGTGCCGTAGTCGAAGATCTGCGACAGGTAGGTGTAGAGGCGAACGTACGTCCCCATGTCGCGCTGGAAGAGCAGCAGGGCGTCGAGCTCCCCCTTCGCGGCCTCCTCGGCGGTGGCGTTCTTCTGCTCGCGAGCGACCGTCAGGGCGTCTTGGCCGGCCCGGTACCTGCGCTGCAGGCGGTCGACCACCGGTTCGAGGGCCGCCACCAGCTCGCCCTGCTTGGCGCCGGGCTTGAGCTCCACCGCCACGACCCGGTCCACCTCGAAGTCGTCGTAGTGCCCAGAGGCGTCGAGCTTGGCCCGCAGGTTGAAGACGATGTTCGGATCGGTGACGTCGGCCAGCTCCGCCGTGTCGAAGTAGGTCTTGAACGCCTCCAAGACCTCCTGCGTGTCGTTCACGAAGTCGAGCACGTAGGTCGTGTCCTTCCCCGGATGGCACCTGTTGAGTCGGGAGAGCGTCTGCACGGCCTGAATGCCCGCCAGCCGCTTGTCGACGTACATGGCGCACAGCAGCGGCTGATCGAAGCCCGTCTGAAACTTGTTGGCGACGAGCAGGATCTGAAACTCATCCGTCTTGAACGCCTCCCGCATGTCCCGGCCCTTGAGCGTGGGATTGAGGGCGGGAGTGTTTTCGGTGAACGGATCCGGGCCCGACTCGGCGTCTCTGACCTCCCCGGAGAACGCCACGAGCGTCCGCATCGGATACTTCTTGCTGGAGATGTACTTGTCGATGGCGAGCTTCCAGCGGACGGCCTCTTGGCGGCTGGAGACCACGACCATCGCCTTGGCCTTGCCGCCCAAGAGCGGCGCCACGTGCTCGCGGAAGTGCTCGACGACGATCTCCACCTTCTGGGCGATGTTGTAGGGGTGGAGCCGCACCCAGCCCATGATCTTCTTCATGGCGGCGCTGCGCTCGACCTCCTTGTCGTCCCATTCCCTCCCGTCGTGGGCCAGCCGGAAGGCCAGCTTGTAGGTCGTGTAGTTTTTCAGGACGTCGAGGATGAATCCCTCCTCGATGGCCTGACGCATGGAATACACGTGAAACGGCTCCGGCACGTTGCCCTTGCCGGCGGGCTTCGTGGGATCAGGCCGCGTGCCGAACAGCTCCATAGTCTTGGTCTTCGGCGTCGCGGTGAACGCCACGAACGTGATCCCAGATTCGCCGGCCCGCGACTCCATCTGCGCGGCCAGCACGTCATCCATGCTGACCTCGCCACCGTCGCCGAGCTCCTTGAGCTCCTCGGCCGAGAGCACGGCCTTGAGCTTCGCGGCGGCTTCCCCGGCCTGTGAACTGTGGGCCTCGTCGGCGATGACCGCGAACGTCTTCCCCTTCGTGGCTGAAAGCTCCCGGACGGCCGAGAGTGCCCACGGAAACGTCTGGATCGTGCAGACGACGATCTTCTTGTCGCCCGACAGGGCCTCGGCCAGCTCGCCGCTCTTGCTGCCACCCTCGCCGGTGACCTTGGCCACGACGCCGGTCGTCCGCTCGAAGTCGAAGAGGGCGTCTTGAAGCTGGCCGTCGATCACTGTGCGGTCTGACACCACCAGCACCGTGTCAAAGACCTTCTTGTGGCTGGCGTCGTGGAGATCCGCGAAGAAGTGGGCCGTCCACGCGATCGTCTTGGTTTTTCCCGACCCGGCGGAGTGTTGGATGAGATACTTCCGGCCCGCACCGTCGGCCAGCACGGCTTCTTGGAGCTTCCGCGTCGCGTCCAACTGGTGGTAGCGGGGAAACAGATACGCCTTGAGCTGCCGCTTGTCGTCCTTCTCGCCGACGAAATACCGGCCGAGGATCTCGAGCCAACTGTCCCGCTGCCAGACCTCTTCCCAGAGGTACGCCGTGCGGTGGCCGCCGGCGGGGTTCACGGGATTCCCAGCCGCGCCGTGGTCTCCCTTGTTGAACGGCAGGAACACGGTGGCCGGCCCGGAGAGCCGCGTGACCATGGAGACTTCGCTGTTGCTCACGGCGAAGTGGACGAGCGCAGCGCCGGGCCAGCTCAAGAGCGGCTCAGGCGATTTCCCCTTTGGCTTCGGGTCGCGGTCGAACCGGTACTGGTCGATGGCGTCTTTCACGATCTGCGTGAAGTCGGTCTTGAGCTCCGCCGTGGCGACCGGGATGCCGTTGAGGAACAAGACGAGATCGATGCAATTCTCGTTGTGCAGCGAATAGCGGACCTGCCGCAACACCCGGAGCCGATTCAGCTCGTAGCGGGCCAGTATCTCGGGATTGATGGCGAGGGCGGGCTTGAACTGGGCGAGGGAGAGCTTCCCCTTCACGCCGAGCATCTCGATGCCTTGCCGGAGCACGTCGAGCGTGCCCCGCTGGTTAATCGAGTCGCGAAGCCGCGTCAGGAGCATCTCGCCAGCCTGTGGGCCGTGGTTCTTGACGAGGGCCTCCCATGCGGGGGCTTGGGTTTCCTGCACCCACGCGAGCACGTCTTCGGGAAAGAGGGCCCGGGCGCGGTCGTATGTGCTGGCGTCCCCCTCGACGTAGATCCAGCCGTGCGTGCCGAGGTGGTCGCAGATCTCTTCCTCGAAGGCGATTTCCTTGTGGATGCTCATTCGTCGGTTCCCCGACCCGAGACCTCTTGGAGCGTCCGGCCGTCCTTCGCCCGCCAAGCAGTCCAGCCGTTCGTTGTGCGAGCCATCAGGGCGACTGCCGCACCGCTCGGCGAGCGAAACAGATGGTCCTTGGCGAAGACCACCTTGTCGCCATCGACGGTCATGGCCCCACTCGCGATCAGTGACGCCCGGTGCTTCTCCCCCCACGTGCCTTGCAGCGAGGGCACATTCTCGAGGCGACCGGTCGACCCTTTGAGCACGACGAACCCATCGTCGGTCAAAATGCCTCGGCCGTTAGCCCCCGACGCGGTGCAGTAGTAGATTTCTTCGGTCTGCGCCGACCCTTGGGCGACTGCTTCGAACACGGGAAACCCAAGCGTTGAGAGAAGGATGCTGCCTGTCTCGAAGATCTCCAGACAGTCGGCTTCGAGGGGGGCGGGGGTGTGCGGCTTGGAACCGGCGTTTCCGTTTTCCACCCGATAGCGGCCGGCGTCGGTGGCGAGCTTCAGGCAGTGCCATTCGAGGAAGAGCGCATGGGTTTGCGTGAGGCTGTTGGTTCGTGACACGAGCACGAGTGCCCGCTGCCAGAACGGCTTCTTCGAGTCGTGGCTTAAGAGCCGCGTTCGGACGTCGCCGGACTGCCCGATGTAGACCTGCGGATCGTCTCCTTCGGTGCCGGAGCCGAACAGAAAGTAGACGCCGACTTGACCGCTCTCCGGCAGCTTCGAGAACTCGTCCAGCCTGCTGCGGGGCACCTCGATCACCTGCACGATGCGCGTAGTGATCTCGGCGACGCGAAGGCCGCGAGGGTCGCCGCTGGGAAGGAAAATCTGGATCGTCTTCGCCGTGGCAGTCATGCGGCCTCCGATCCGGCGAGGCCCCGGACGTCGATCTGACCCGTCACGGCGGCGGAGATGAGGGCGGAGCGGCGTTCTTGGAGGAGAGTGATGGCACTCAGGGCTTCGGCTACCAGTGGCCCATACAAGAGTTCGATTTCCTCCAGAGCCGCCACAATCGCCTGTTGTTCATCCGTCAAGGGGACAAAAATCGGAAGCCCCAAAAACTGATCTGGCTCCAGCCTCCATTGCGAGGGACGTATGCCATTCGAAATGGAACGGTAAACATCGGCCATCTTCTTGTCCCTCAAAAGGTGATGCAGGAAAAGAGGGTTCTCCCGATGTGTTGGCGCGAACACAACGTAGTCTGGGCTAGTGACTCCTTCGTACGGCGAGATACCGAGCGACCCCTGCCAAGCCTTCATCTTGTTGACTACAAGGTCATTGCGCTCGACCAACTGGTACTTCGTAAGGTCTTCCGGCGTTTTGTTGAGATTGTCATCACGCGAGTCTTTAGGAATCACGCCGTAATCTCGATAAACAGAAAGTACTTGCTTGTCGACCTGATCCTGTCGCTTGGTCTGCTTGAACAACCACCGCAGTCGCACTGCTTTCCAATGCTCCGGTACCTCCCCAAGCCACTCGACTCCCGAGTCCTTCATCGGCGCATCGGGATTTAGCCCCTTCGTGACCGCGTGGGAGATGACGGCCTGCCGTTTCTCCTGAAGCAGTTCGATGAGCCGCTGCTGTTCGGCGATCAGGGCGTCGATCTTGGCGGTTTCGCGATCAAGGAAGGCGGCGATGGCAGCTTGCTCCGGCAGCGCGGGAACAGCGAGCAAGAGCCGCTTGAGTTCATCGGGATAGATGTGTTTGACGGTGGTGCCACGCCCCATCGAGGCTTTCTGGGCCTTGGCAACCCAGCAATCGCACGCGTAGCCCATGAACTCGGTTGCAACGGGGACATCGGGCCGGAGCACGACGAGATCTCCGCCGCAACATGCTCGCTCGTCAAACAGTACCGCCGCCGACCGCCCAATCTCTGCCAAGTCTTCACCCGATGCTGCGAATAGCACGTCACCGCGACGGACGGGGAAGTAATCGGCGGACCGTTCCTCCGTCACGCAGGTCCGGGCCTGCCGGATGAAGTAAGCGTGCGTCGTGTAGAGGTCTCCGTAGCGAACGCACGGAACGCCTGTCTCCACGACGTCGTCCTTCGAGCCTCCGCAACCCTTGAGAAGCGGGCCGATTTGCCGCAAATGCCGAACCTTCCAATGCTCCGGCACGTGCCCCAGCCACTCAACTCCAGAATCCTTGTACTTGGGGTACCTCGGGAAGCTCATTTCGACAGGCTCCCGATCATCTCCAGAATCTTGTCGGTGACCGTCTTGAGTTCCGCGTCGATCTCGGCCAGCGGGCGCGGCGGCTTGAACACGTAGAAGTGGCGGTTGAACGGAATCTCGTAGCCGACCTTCGTCTTCTCGTCGTCGATCCATGCGTCCGGGGCGTGGGGCAGCACCTCCCGCTTGAAGTAGGCCTCCACGTCCTCCGACAGCGGCACGTTCTCGGTGTCGCGCAGGTCGGGATCCGGCTGTGGCTTGCCCTTCTGCTTGCCCTTAGTGGCCAGCACCACCTTGCCGGCCTTGTCGCGGAGCGGCCGCTCGACCGTGATCGTCCGATACCCATAATCCTCGTTCTTAAAGATGCGGCTGATGGGAACGCCGTCTTTCGTGACTTCCTTGAAGTCGCCGAAGAGCCGGGTGATCTCCTCGATGTGCTCGGGGCTCAGTTCCTTCCGCTTGTTGCCGAGGCTCTTCCGCATCTTCTGCCAGAACGAACTGGCGTCGATGAGCTGCACCTTGCCTTTGCGGCGGGCGGGCTTGCGGTTCGAGACGATCCAGACGTAGGTGCTGATGCCGGTGTTGTAGAACATGTCCGTCGGCAGCGCGATGATGGCCTCGACGAGATCGTTCTCCAGCACGTACTTCCGGATCTCGCTCTCGCCCGATCCCGCCCCGCCCGTGAAGAGCGGCGAGCCGTTCAAGACGATCCCGAACCTGCTGCCGCCGTCCTTGGCCGGGGCCATCTTCGAGATCAGGTGCAGCAGGAAGAGCAGCGAGCCGTCGGACACCCGCGGCAAGCCAGGGCCGAATCTGCCGCTGTAGCCCATCTGCTCGGCTTCGCGTCTGACCTCCTTCTCGATCTTCTTCCATTCCACGCCGAACGGCGGATTGGAGAGCTGGTAATCGAACGTCTTGCCGGGGTGGCCGTCTTCCGAGAGCGTGTTGCCTTGGATGATGTTGCCGATGTCCTGCCCCTTGATGAGCATGTCGGCCTTGCAGATCGCGTAGGACTCGGGATTGAGCTCCTGCCCATACATCACGAGCCGCGCATCGGGGTTCAGTTCCGCGAGATGCTCGCCGCCGATGGAGAGCATGCCGCCGGTGCCAGCCGTCGGGTCATAGAGCGACCGCACGACGCCGGGCTTGGTCAGAGCCTCGTCGTCCTCGATGAAGAGCAGGTTCACCATCAGCCGGATGACCTCGCGGGGGGTGAAGTGCTCTCCCGCGGTCTCGTTCGAGATTTCGGCGAACTTGCGGATCAGCTCCTCGAAGATCACGCCCATCTGGGCGTTGCTGACCGTCTCGGGGTGCAGGTCGATGGTGGCGAACTTCTCCGCGACCAGATACAGGAGCCCGGCCTTCGCGAGCCGGTCGATCTGGGTGTGGAACTCGAACGCTTCGAAGATGTCCCTCACGGCCGGGGAGAAGGCGTGGATGTAGGCGTAGAGGTTTTCCTTGATGTGGTCCTGATCCCCCATCAGCTTCTTCATGTCGAGGGGCGACGTGTTGAAGAAGAGCTGCCCGGACTTCTTGATCAGGAACGGCTCCGGATTGACCTTTGCCTCCTGCCGCTTCTGAAGCTCGGCCAGCACGGCAGGCTTCGTCTTTTCGAGCACGCAGTCGAGTCGCCGCAGCACGGTGAAGGGCAGGATCACCTTGCCGTATTCGGACTGCTTGTAGTCGCCCCGGAGGAGGTCGGCGACAGACCAGATGAAGGAGGAGAGGTTCGGGTCGGCCATGGTGGTTCCGGCGGGGATGAGGCAGCTTCCAGGCGGCCCCCGAGGCTTGTGCTGACGCCAAATTACGCCACCGCGGGCCCCCGGAATAGGGGACGGCGGCAATCCGGGGCCAGGCGGCGAGGTCGGCCCGCGAGAGTCCGTTCAGCCGCCGCCAGCCCCCGGGTTTGTCGGGCAAGTTGGGGCAGATCCTGGGGCTGTCCGGGTCGCAACCAACTCACCAGCAAACCAGACCCCGCGGACAAACGAGGTCCGCGGCCGCTGACAATTCGGGAATGCTGTGGGAACCCGAACGGCGAGCCACCACACAAGCCAGTGGTGCAGGCGATGTCGCGAAGGCATTCCAGGGCATTCTTCCGTCTGAGGAACGGATGCCCCTCTACTATCGCTTGCCACTATCAAGCTCGCGGAGATTCAAGGCCGGCTGTCCGAGGGTGTCGGGGAGAGCGCAAGCCGCCACCCCCAGCATCATGGTGCGGCCTTGGACACGGGATCCAGTGGCACGAGGCCCGGCCCGGGAGCGTTGTCGGCGGGATTGCGAGGCACCAGAGCCCCGCTCCTCGGGCGAGGGGGCGATCCCGAAAAAAGCCGTGACAGACGGTTCGGATAAGGCATTCAGAGGGGCGTCTGTCCCCACATGCCCCCTTGCCCGGGGCACCTTACCCCTAGTCACCCAACCGAAAGAGATGCCATCATGCGGTCCCGCTCACTTCGTCCGACCTTCTGCTCCGCTTGTGCGTTCCTGCTCGCTGTCGCCCTGGGGTGCGGGGGCATGAACCGAGTCAACCAGGCCAACTACCAGAAGATCGAGGACGGGATGTCTCTCTCCCAGGTGGAATCGATTCTCGGTAAGGGCAAGGAACAGGCCAGTTCGGGTGGCTCGTTCGGTGGTATCACGATGCAGGCCAAGGGAATGGTCTGGCAGGATGGGAACAAGGTCATCACCGTGATGTTCATGAACGATGCCGTGCAGAGCAAGGCACAGATGGGATTCTGACGGGTTGGCACGCGGTCGTTGCCACGAGCAGTCGCGGTGCGTGCGTTGGTGCCCGTCCCGAGGGATTTGAAGAAAGCTCGCCGTGGCATTGGACGCATCATCGCGCGGCACCCCGGAGCCCCCGAGCACGATCACCTCGAGCCTCCTGCGGAGGGTAGTGGCCAACGACCAGCAGGCATGGGAGCAGATGGTCGGCCTTTACTACCCGATGGTCTATGGGTGGTGCAGGCGATCCGGGCTGCAGTCGAGCGACGCCGCGGATGTCTGCCAGGACGTGTTTCGAGGGGTTGTCCGGGGTATCGGTGGATTTCGCCGCGACAAGCCGGGCGACACGTTCCGGGGATGGTTACGCCGAATCACGCAAAGACGCGTCATCGACCATCGGCAGGCCAGGCAGTCGCAGGCGGAACCGCTCCTTGAACTCGGATCACGTGTCCCCCACGCCGCGTCGGCACACCCTCCAGGCGATGAGTTGCCCGAGTCAGTCAAGGAGCCTTCCCTGCCGCACGGAGTTCTCGACCTCGTGCGATCCGAGTTCGAGCAACGCACCTGGAACGCTTTCTGGAAGACCACCGTCGACGATCGCCCGGCCGCGGATGTCGCTCGAGAGCTGGGAATGAGCGTCAACGCCGTCTACCTGGCAAAATCCCGGGTGCTCCGCCGGCTGCGTGAGGAGCTCGTTGATCCGTTCGAGGCGGGTTTTCCGGAGCGTGAGTGACCGTGAACGCACCAGAAGACGACGAACTGCGTGCCTACCTCCTGGGCAACGTCAGCGAGAGCGAGCAACAGCGAATCGCCGCGTTCCTCGACACCCACCCGGAGTATCTGGCCCGACTCGCGAAACTCGATGCCGAGCGGGATTCGCTCGTGGACGACCTCAGGGCTCCAGCCGATGCGTACCGCGAGGAGCCTCAGTTCCGACAGGGGCTGACGAGAATCAGGAACCTCCGGGCCCTCCGCCAGAGCCAGGGGCAGACTCCCGAGGCCTGGGAGGCGATTCCTCGGGTGGGGAACTATGAGCCCAAGGAGTGGATCAGTCGTCGGGGACTGGGGCTCGTGTACCGAGCAACGGAATCAACCACCGGCAGATCCGTGGTCATTAAGTGCTTGCCGGCGGCTCGAGGCGATGACCCGGATTTGTCTGCGAGGTTTCGGCGAGAGATGGATCTGGTCGGCACGCTCGAGCACCCCAACATCGTTCGGTTTCTCGAGTCCGGTGAGGCCGGCGGAAACCTTTTCATTGTTCTCGAGCACCTCGTGGGCTTCGATCTGGCCCGCCTGGTGGATGCCGTTGGCCCCCTGCCGATCGCCGATGCGTGTGCGATCGTCTTGCAGGCAGCCCGTGGACTCGAGCGGGCGCATGAGAGCCACCTCGTCCATCGGGATGTGAAGCCGTCAAACCTCTTCCTCACCCAAGAGGGTGTGGTGAAGGTTCTGGACCTCGGTCTCGCACGATCGGTGAACGTCAACGACGAGACCCTGACGGAATCGGGGCAGTTTCTCGGCACGATCGACTACATGGCGCCTGAGCAGGCCTTCGACACGCACACAGCCGACGTACGCAGCGACATCTACAGCCTCGGTTGCACGCTCTACAAGCTTCTCGTCGGGGTCGCTCCGTTCAGCGGCCCCGAGTATCGGCACCTGCTCAAGAAGGCGTTGGCTCATTCGTCGATGCCGATGGTGCCCGTCCGCGAGCGCCGAGCCGAGACTCCCAGCGGGGTGGCAGAGATTCTCGAGCGGATGTGTGCCAAGGCACCGGCCGACCGCCCTCAATCCTGCACTGATGTAGCTGAATCGCTGCAGCCGTTTGCCGCTGGCGCAGACCTGCCGGCCCTCGTGATTCGAGCAAGCCTGCTGGTTGATGACCCGGTTGCGATCGCCACGCTGGAGCCCCAGGGCATCGGGATGCCCAAGCGACTGTCTGACGAGTCACAGCCTCGGGGGGCCCGGTCGGCTGTCTGGGTGGCGGCGGCGTTGGCAGGCGTCGTGGTCGTGGGGCTCCTGCTGCGGCAGGAGTTGAGGAGAGAGCCTCCGCAAGTCGCTGCTGTCACGCCGGTCGTGCAAACGCCGCAGACGGTCGTGGCCGCGCCGGTTGCCGAGGAGGCGACCCCTCCCGTTCCGCCCTCCCCGCCGCCAGAGAAGTCTTCTCACCTGGTGACCGCTGGGCTAGCTCCCTCGGAGGTGAGTCGAATCTTCCAAGGAGCTGTAAACAACAACTTCATTTGGTGCTTCGAGCTGTCGCCAGACGGAATGCGGATTCGAACCGGCAGCAACGACGGAGAGCTCAGATGTTGGGACATCGCCACTGGCATAAAACTGTTCGGGCAGCGGCACAATGCAGTCGATCACGCCACGCACGCGATCGCTGTCCCTCGGTCGGAGACGTACTGCATCGCGGTTGGCTACCCGCCCTACGTCACGATGTGGGATCTGAACAGCGGTGCGAAGGTCAGGGAGTTCGTTGGCCACGTAGATCGGGTCACTTCGATCTCGCTATCTCCTGACGAGACTCGAATCGCAACCTGCAGTTGGGACGGCACCGTCCGAGTCTGCGAAGTGGCTACTGGAACTCTCCTTCGGACGCTCGCCCCAGACGTCGGCAAACTGCTTGCAGTTCGGTATTCGCCCAGTGGCAACGTGATCGCGGTGGCCGGAAGGTCGGCGGTCGTGCTTTACGATGCGGAGACGGGCGAGTCGCTGCGATCGCTGGTTGGGCCAACCGCCTACATGTCGGCCCTGGCGTTTACCTCGGACTCGGCGGCGGTTGTGGTTGGTGGACGCGACAACGCCGCCCGGATGTGGCGCGTCGCCGACGGCGTGCAGGTCCGCGTGTTCAAGGGGCACACGAACTGGGTCAATGCCGTTGCAATCTCGCCCGACGACAAGCTGCTGCTCACCGGGAGCTCTGACCGGACAGTCCGCCTGTGGCGCCTGGATACCGGCGAGCTCGCTCGTGAGTACGTGGGCCACTCGAGGGTGGTCAACGCCGTGGGATTTCGACCCGGGAACAACGAAGTGGTGTCGGCGGGTGAGGATGACGAGATCCGTGTGTGGTCGATTCCCGAGTAGAGAGGCGCTGTGAGAAGTTGGCGATGGGCAGTCGTGCGGCCTGGGGATCAGGACTGGATGCCCACTGAGATGCGAACCTCGCGTCGTTGTTCAATGAAGTAGGTCAGACATTCTTCCTGGAGAGCAGAGGCATGCGTTTATTCAGTTCACCGCGATCATCGCGAACGTCATCGCGTTACAGGCAAGCCCACTTCGAACGCCTCTCGGCCATAGGAATTGAGTCGCTGGAAAGCCGTCTCTACTTGTCGGCAACAACGATATCCTTCCAGCAATTGGACTTGCCTCGACACACACTTAAAGTTGTTGACCCCGCAAATCTGATCACGACGGCTGTCAAGAATGACCTAATACGGTGTGGCAACTACGCGCTTGATCTCGTAGCAGGTTACGTCAACTGGAAAGGCTGTCTTGATGCCGAAATTCGCATTAACCCAGCTGGGGACAACCCGCCCCCAAGTCTTTTTAACGCAGTTCTACAGCAAACCAGGAACGGAAACGCTTGGCGGAATGACACCCTGGCCGAGATGATTTCTGGCGTCGACCCCAAGCCGACGGCGGCTGATGTTGGCTGCAATGTCTATGTCGGCCAGGATGGTGTGCTTCGGGCATACACACGTCCCATGTGGTTTGACCCCGCCCCATCTCCGTATGAAGTGCCAATGGTGCCGGCAGGATTGTGCGACTTCATCGGTGTTTTCACCCATGAAGTGTTTCATGGACTCGGCTTTCAGGGCAGTTCGCAGGAGTTCGCTAGTCACGTCGTGACTACGAATGGAAACGATTTTTTCAGCGGCGCTTGTACGCAGGCGGAAGTTGGTGGGCTGTTGCCACTTCAGCCACGCAAGGGCACCTTTTCACATGATCACTATGGCAATACGGATTTGCCGACAAACCCAATCCAATCAGGGCTTATGTTCCGGTGGGGCAATTACGAACGCAATCGATTGGATATAGGCCGTCTCGATTTGGCAGTGCTCAAGGACCTCGGCGTTCCTATTCGGTCAAGCGTGGGATTACCCAAGGTCGACGTGCTTGACTACCAAAAGGCGACTGTGCTCGCATCTGCGCCGACCTTGACTGCGAAAACTATGGCCGGCTCACAGGTCGTACTCGAGTGGACTAGGCCGGCGCAGTCGGGCAAATCACCGGTAACGGGTTTTCAACTCGTGTGCAGTGTCGACGGCGGCGTCACTTGGGCCAAGAGCGAAGTCGTGCAGGGGCAGTCTGCTGTCGCAGTGCTCCCGCCAGTTGCGACACCGCCTCTGTTTCGTGTCGCTGCAATCACGGATTATGGGTACGGATTCTTCTCGTCGGCGACGAGTGCCTTGGTCCCTACGGCACCTTCGGCACCTGCAGGCGTGGCAGCAAGTTCAGGAAACGCCTCGGCGACCATTTCTTGGTCGGCCCCCGCGGATGATGGAGGCAGTCCGATCACTGACTACGTTGTACAGTACAGCAGCAATAGCGGCGATACGTGGACGACATGTAATGACGCAACATCTTCGGCAAGGTCCGCTACTGTAACTGGAGTGACCAACGGCACGAGTTATGTGTTCAGGGTGGCCGCGGTGAATGCGGCTGGTATCGGTGCGTACTCCACAGCGTCTAGGTCTGTGACACCATGCAGTGTGCCGGGGATTCCCATCAGTGTTACCGCAACTCCAGCTAATGGGCGGGTTGGCCTGACGTGGATTGCCCCGGCCTATGACGGCGGTAGCCCAGTCACGGACTACGTTATCGAGTACAGCAGCAATGTCGGCAAATCCTGGACGGCGTTCAGCGATGGCGTTTCGATCGCCACGGCTGCCACGGTAGCGGGGCTTTCAAACGGCACGAGCTACGTTTTCAGGGTGACGGCTGTGAATGCTGCTGGGGCGAGCTTGCCGTGCCCGACGGCCGCGCCTGTCGTTCCCAATCGCTTTGTGCCTGGGCTCCAGCTCGGTGCCGGCCTTTCGAATGGTGCAACGCTCAGTGAAGCGACACAGCCAGGCGGGGCTGTGACCGTATCCGGTGAACTCGGGGCAGCTGTATACGTGTCGTTCACTGGTACGACCGCTGGTGTGCGTGATGCGAGGAAGACGGTCACGAAGGTCTTCACCGGCAAGGGAGTCGGTACAACGATCCCAGTGACGCTAACGATCGCGGACGTGAACAAGATTGGTGACGGAACAGTGTACGTGGTCGCGACGCAGGCCGATACAGCAGGCAATCAAAGCGAAGCGGCTGTGAGGAGCCTCACGCTCGACACGATCGCCCCCAGGGTAATGAGCGTGTCTGCCCCGGCGTCGCGGACGTACCGTGACGGTAACGTGCTGCGTTTCATCCTCACGTATTCCGAAAAGGTTCTCGTCACTGGGGCACCTTCGTTGTCGCTCACGCTGGCAGGCAATGGCGTCAGAAAGGTGGACTATGTTTCGGGGACTGGAACCAATGCACTTACGTTTGAATACCGGATCAGGGTGGGCGATTCGGCTCGAAAGGGGCTCACGCTCGCTCCTGTAATCGCGATCAACGGCGGAAGAATACGGGACTTCTCGGATAACAACGCAGTGCTATTATTCAATGCACCTACCCTCACCAGGGTTGCGATTCTTGGGTCTTGAGTCGGGAGCTGTTCGAGGACGATGCTGGTCTAGCAGCCCGTCTGCAACACCTCGATACCGGCGAGCTCGCTCGTGAGGCTCGTGAGTACGTGGGCCACTCGAGGGTGGTCAACGCCGTTGGATTTCGACCCGGGAAGAACCAGGTCGGATAAAGCAACACCTTTTCTGTAAATCGCGGATTTCAGAAGTGGGTCATCTGGCTTCCATGTTCAGGTAGGCACGTTCCGTTTCCCAGTCGTCACTGATCTCGGAGAGGACGGCGGAGGCGAGCCGCAGGAGCGAGGCCTCGTTGGGGAAGAGCGTTGCGACCCGGGGGCGTCGCTTGATCTCCTTGTTGAGCCGCTCGAGGCCGTTGGTCGTCCGCATCCGCCGCCGATGGGCGGCAGGGATCCGGAGGACGATGAACGCCTCTTCTGGGCCGACCTGCTCATGGATTCGCGCTCTCTTTCGTGCGGTGGCGGGGCAAGTGGTCGCACGAAGAGAGACGCTTCAGGGAGCCTCCGGGGGGGGGGCCTTCCCACGCTTTCGGCGTCGTTCCCGAGCACGTGGCGTCGGCCTTTTGGGGTGAGCACGCGACGCGAGGCGTCGTCTTTGGAGATGAGTTCCGCACGCAACAGGAACGGTTCCGTGACGGTGGAGAGGGTCTTCCCGGGCACGCCCAGCATGCTCGCGAGAACGTTCACTCGCATCGGACCGTCCATCAGCAGGCGCAGGTACTTCTGCTCGAGGGGACCGAGCCCGAGGTTGTCCAGCTGTTCGAGTGCGCAAGCCTTCCGCAGGTCGGCGACCGTGATCAACTGCCTCGCGTCGGCGCGTGCCACCCGCCGGGCCGAAGCCGTGAGCCTCAGGGCGAGCCTCGGTACGCCCTTCGCCCTCATGGCGATCTCGGGGCCGAGGATGGGGACGAGGGCGACGCGCAGGGAGTGGCTTGAGCTCACTCCCCGTCAGGCCGCAACCGGTCCAGCGCCACGATCAGGAAGGTCGCGACGGGGCCGAGGAGGAGCGAGAGCACGCTCCAGAACAGCCCGCTCCTGCCCTTGCCCTGGGCCAGCCCCGCGTTGATGAGGGCGAGCGTGCCCTAGCCGACGAAAAAGTTGGCGCGGTCGTCCATGTCATCCCTCGTTTCGGGTCGGCTCTCCACGGGATCGGGATCCCATTCGGTCCGATCCCGATCCCGTCCGCGTGCCCCAGCAAACCCGCCTGAGTTTGGGTTTGAGTTTGGGTTTGGGACTTTGTCCTCGCCGAAAATCATCAAAAACAACTAGGCCCGGTGTGATTCGAACACACGACCAAGGGATTATGAGTCCCCTGCTCTAACCGCTGAGCTACGGGCCCGAAAGGCGTGTTGTGTACTGGAAACGCAAAGCCTGCTAGCGGCGCCGCAGGCGAACCATCATCGGGCGATCGACCCGCATCGTGCCGAAAAACTGTGGCCGCGGCCGGCATTCCGGAACCGGCTCGGCGATCCAGTCACGGAAGAACGACGCCAGCAGCATGCTCCCCTCGAACTCGAACGTGGCCTTCCCGATGCAGAAGCGATTGCCTCCGCCGAAGGGGAAGTAGGCGAACGCGGGCCGCTTCGCCACCGGGGTCTCCCCGGCCTGCTGCAGCAGGCGTTCCTGCTCCCAGCGTTCGGGGGCGAAACGCAGCGGGTCGGCGAACCAGCGGGGATCGCGTTGGGTGACCCACTGGCTCGTCACGAACACCGTGCCGCCGGGAAAGAGCCAGTCATCGAAGTGGTAGTCGGCGACCGCCTGGCGGGTGAGCGTCCAGACCGTCGGGTAGAGCCGGAGCGTCTCGCGGAGAGTGGCGTCGGTCCAATGGGCGTCGTTCATCCACGATTCGTGGCTGAACGGGTCGTCCGGCATCGTCCCCCCCTCCGCGGCGATGCGGGATTGGAGCGCGGGATCGTGCGACGTCTCCCAGACCGCCCACGCCAGCGAGTTCGCCGTCGTCTCGTACCCGGCGAGGAGCGTGGCGAGGAGGCTGTCGGCGAGGAAATCCTCCCGCATCGGTCCCTTCGTCTCCGACCCGTCGTCGAGCAGCGAGAGCATGTCGCCGGGAGCTTCGCCGCCGGCCCGGGACCGCGCCCGCTGGATCGCCTCAACTCCCTGCCGCCGCAGCTTCCTGCGGAGGCGAAGAACGCGGAACGCGCTGCGCAGATCCACCGTGAACACGAACGATTGCATGAAGGACGGCAGCCCCAGGAACCACGCGCTGCAACGCGAGAGCAGGGTGGCGAACTCGGCCTGGTCGAGGTGCTCCGCCGGCTTGTCGTCGATCGGCGGGTAGAGGATCGAGGCCGCGACGCCGAGCGCGACATCCTGGCCGAGTTTCCGCACGTCGATCACGTCGCCGTCCCGGAACGGGGCCAGATGGCGACGGCATTCACGCGCGGCCACCGTCGGCACGAACCGCGACAAAACCTTCCTCATCGCCAGCAGCATCTGCGCCCGATTTTCGTCGTGGATCTGGCCCTCGATCGCCAGGAGGCCCCAGGGGGTGATCCGGCGGAGCGCGTCCTGGCCGAAGATCCGGAAATAGCTCGCCTTCGACGCCAGGACCGCTTGGATCGCGTCGGGGTGCGAGAGCAGGATCACATCGCGGCCGGGGAAGGGCAGCCGGGCGATGTCGCCGTAACGCGCGCTGAGTTCGAGGAGCACCTCGGCATAGCGATAGCGACGATGGAAGAGGTCCCAGTACGCGGCGATGTTCCGCGGTCCGGGCACGTCCCGCATCGTACGGAGCGTCACTGCGAGAACCCTCCTTCGGACCGCTCGCCGGGCTCGATCTCGAGGACCGCTTCGAGCCGCAGCAGGCGAAAGACGGACTGCAGCGACGGGCAGAGGTTGCGGACGACGACGCGCGACCGGCAGTCACGGCAGTGCTTCGCCAGCGTCACGAGCCGCCCCAGCGCGGCACTGGAGAAATGCTGGACCTGCCCGGCGTCGATGACGAGTGTCCTGGCGTCGTCGGGCGTCACGAGAGCCGACAGCGAGTGCCACAGGCCGTCCTCCGACGGGTCTCCGGTGACGCGCCGCAGCAGGAGCGTGGCGACGATCCGATCCGCCTCGTGCCGGCAACTGACGCTCGTCGGGGGCATGTGTGGTGGTTCTCTTCCCGCGGGGATCGCCACGAAAGACACAGAAATAGACCGTATCATGAGCCGCACGGGCAAGCACTCCGGAACGCGGCGGCGGCTTCGAGGCACGGAGATGAAGGTGGGGGGGCTGCCCCGCGACTGGCGCGTGCCGGGCGGCCGGAAAGAACGACGCCGCGGCGGGGGTTCCCGGCCTCGATCGCCTCCATGACCGCGGAGTCCACTCGTGGCCCGGCGGGAACGTCCTCGGCGGCAACCCGCGCCGCGGCCCTCCCCGCCTGCCGCGCTGCACCGCAAAAACCACGCATCCCGGACAGCCGGCGACCGCGGCACGCGCGTCAACGTTCGCCCGATCGCTCGCGTCCCCCGTCGGCATACCCTGCCGACGATTGGCCGGCCACCGGATCGTGATGTACCCTTCCAACGAACGGCCGGAGAGGCCGCATGAAGGAGCGGGCGGATGGCGACGTTTCCAACAGGATTTTTCGGTCCCCACCCGAAATACGCGGTCGTGCCCGTGCTGCTCACCCTCGGGATGCTCGGCTGGATCGCCGCCAACAACCCCGCGCCGGTCGCCTCCGCCGACGCCCTCACCGTCGTGGCCATGAAACCGGTCGAGGGGGCCGGCGACGCCGCGCCCGCCGCGAGCCCGGCACCGGTGAGCCCGGCTCCGGTGACACTCGGGTCGGCCGAGATTCCCGTCGAGGTGCTCTACGGCGTGCCATCGGCCCGCACCATGCACCTCTGGTCGCCGCAAGGCTGAACGCCCGCCGGGTGGAACGCAGGCTGCCGTCGCCGCACGGCCGACGCGCCAGCCCCCGAAGCCGATGAGGCCCGCAACTGCCCGCGTCGCGCGATGCCGGTTTTTCCGCGGAGATTGCCCCTGATGACGCACGACGTGGACGCCGCGGAGGGCCGCTTGCCCGCTGAGCCGGCCGGCACGGCCGCCGCCCAGGCGTGGTGGCGCGACGACGACTGGCTCGCCGTCGCCGTCGCGGCCGTGCTGCTCGCCGCCGCCGTCGCCGGCTGGAAGCCGCCCCTGCCCGCGCTCGGGTGGACCACCGGCGCGGACCTCGGCGGACTCGTGTCGGCGCGCAATCTCGAGGCCGCCGGCATCCTCTCGCTGGCGGTGATCGTCCCCGCCGTCGTCGCCGCCGCGATCGCCGGACGCGGCCGCCTCGTGCCCATGGCGGCGGGCACCGCCGTGATCGTGCTCCTCGCCTGGCTCGCCACGATCCTCGCCGCCAACGCCCGCGTGAAGGCGTACGGCATCGAGTATGTCGTGTTCGCGCTGGGCCTGGGGCTGCTCTGGCGGCAGGTGCTGCCGGTGCCGGCGTGGCTCGCGGAGGCCGTGCGCACCGAGTTTCTCATCAAGGTGGGGATCGTGATCCTCGGCGCGGGCATCCTCTTCCCCGATCTGATGAAGGCCGGCGTGCCGGGGCTCGTGCAGGCGGCGCTCGTGATTCCGCTGGTCTGGCAGGCCACGTTCCTGCTCGGCCGCCGGCTCGGCGTCGACGACGAGTTCAACGTGATGGTGTCGAGCGCCGTGTCGATCTGCGGCGTCTCGGCGGCGATCGCCGCCTGCGGCGCGATCCAGGGGGACCGGCGGAAGCTCTCCTACGTGACGTCGGTGGTGCTCCTCTGCGCCGTGCCGATGATGCTCGTGATGCCCTGGTGCGCCCGCGGCATGGGGCTCGCGCCCGCCGTCGCCGGCGCGTGGCTCGGCGGCACGCTCGACACCACGGGCTCGGTGCTCGCCGCCACCGAGATGCTCGGCGACGCCGCCTCGAAGACGGGCGCCGTCGTGAAGCTCTCGCAAAACGTCTTCATCGGCCTCGCCGCGCTCGTGATCTCCGTCTGGTGGACGATGCGGCCCGGCGCGGCCGCCGCCCCGGCCGTCGGCTCCCCGTGGGCCGTGGTCTGGCGGCGGTTTCCCAAGTTCGTGCTCGGGTTCGTGGCCGCCTCGCTCCTCTTCTCCTTCGCGCTCCCCCACGACGCGGCCAAGGCGCTCGACAAGCCGCTCAAGGGGCTGCGCGAGGCCTGGTTCGCCGCGGCCTTCGTCTGCATCGGGCTCGAGACGCGGTTCGACCAGCTCCTCGCGCTCGGCGGCGGCCGGCCGGCCCTCGCGTTTCTCGGCGGGCAGGCGGTGAACGTGGCCTGGACGCTGCTGCTCGCCTGGCTGCTCTTCGGCGGCGGGCTGACCGGCTGAGCGGCCGCGGCGCGGGTGGCGTCGTCGCGGGAGTCGGCGATCCCGTCCGCACGCTCAGGCCGCGTGCAGGCGTCGCTCACTTTCCGCGGCCTGGCGGCACCGTGAATCGCTCGCGTCCGGCGAGATAGCCGATCGCATCCAGCGCGATCTGCCGGGCCGCCGCCGGCCCGTTTCCCGACAGCCCGGGCGTGAGACTCAGGCACATGCCCCCGAGCACGAGGATCTTGCCCCGGCCGAGCGGGTATTCCACGGCCGCCGACCAGGGCACGCGCTCGCTCTTGTCGCTCATGACGTGCGCCACCACCGTTCCCGACGGCGGCGTCGCGGCCCAGACGCACTCGCTGACCGCACACCACCCGGGCAGGATGCCGCCGCCGTTGGTGATGAGCCCCTGGGGCGGCACGTGCGCCATGGCGGGATGCTTCTCGGCGCCGGTGACCGGCATGAGCCCCTGCTTGTAGCCGATGAGCCCCGGCCCGTTCTCCTGGAAGCGGTCCGGCGGCACGGTTTCGACGCCGAGCGGCAGCGTGTAGAGCCCCGCGACGCCCGTGAGGAGGAGTCCGCCCCCCCCCTTCACGAACCCGGTGATCGCATCCTTCATCGCCGGCTCGAGCAACGCCGTGAGGAGCACCGCGGCCGGATCGGCTCGCACCTCCTCCGACGGCGGCTGGCGGGACGCCAGCTGGTGCACCCAGACGACGTCGTAATCGGCGGGATCGAACTCCCTCCCCGCCACGTCCCGCAGCACCCCGTCGGCATCCGGCGCGATCCACTTCACGCGGAACGTGCTGAACGCCCACGCGTAGGTGCGGACCTCCTCGATCCCGTCGCGACCGGAGGTGATGTAGGCCACGCGGTGGGCCTGGCGCACCTCCTTGATCCGCTGCGTGAACTTCGCCCGCAGCGCCGCGAGATTGGCCTCCGCCTCCGCGGCCAGCCGGCGGGCGGCCGCCTTGACCTTGTCGGGCCGATCCCAGGTCATGGATTCCGAGTGGATCAGCTGCCGCATGCTGACGTAGGTGGCGGCCAGCGACACCCACTGGTTGATCTCCTGTCGGATCGGCAGCTGGCCGAACATCTGGGCCACGTCGCCGTAGCCGCGATACGACTGGGCGCGGATGTTGAACAAGGTCTGGCCGTGCGTGCGCAGGAGATCGTCTCCCTGCGAGAGGAATCCGCCGGCCTGCTCGAGGATCGCGTCGATCCCGGCCGCGGGCGACTGCCTGCGCATCTCGGCGGCGGCCTGGCGGTAGGCGGCGGCGGCGGCCTGCCAGTCGGCGTCCTTCTCCGCCGCCCGGGCGGTGGCGATCAGCTCGTCGGCCTTCGCGAACGACAGTGTTTTCGGCCAGGAGGCGCGACGGCGGACGAGCACGCGGGCCTTCACGCGCTCCGGCCGCACGCGTTGCCGCAGGATGTCGTCGCGCACCGCCGCGAACGCCTCGGCATCACCCACGAGATAGATGTGCCCGCCACCCGGCGGCAGCGTGACGGCGAGCGTGCCTCCCGCTCCGACCGCGACGGGCTCGAGCGCGTGCAGGTCGTAGACCGCGCGGCCGCCGCGGAGAAGCTCGGCGGGCACCGTCAGCGTGCCGGTCTGCTCGCGATCGACGTCGTTGTTCCAGGGCACGAGGAAGTCGCGGCCGGCGCGGGGGTCGCGCAGGAGGCCGCAGTCGACCGCCGGTCCGCGGAAGTTCGGAAACCGCACCTTCTCGCACTCGATCGCGATGGCCGGCTCGAACGCCGGGTAGGCGGTCAGCAGGGAGGGGCCGATCGTCGTGAAGTCGCGGCCGATCTCCCGCAACTCGGCGGCCAGATTCTGCCGCGGATGATGGTCGTTCTCCCGCTTCACGACGTCGAAGAGGCCGTCCTGCCCCTCGCCCCAGGAGAAGCACCACTGCCCCTCCTGGAAGAAGTAGAAGCCCTTCGTGCCCAGGGCCAGCGCCGACCAGCACTGCAGCCGCAGTTCGGTCCGCAGCGTGCGGCTGTCCGGCTGGTCGGGAAGCGTCGGCTCGTGCGCGGTCCAGGCGGCCGTGAGGGGCATGAGCCAGAAGAGCCGCCCCGGCCGGTTCTTGGCCAGCCAGCGGACCTGCTCGGGGATCATCCAGCTGCTGCGGGCG
>Ga0209189_1000946_pt1 | contig 22509 bp, 22 predicted proteins | sample C_130820_EF_Meta_FD_187308 | JGI IMG/M metagenome (GOLD analysis project Ga0209189, IMG submission 187308) | Freshwater microbial communities from Lake Croche, Canada to study carbon cycling - C_130820_EF_MetaG (SPAdes) (version 3) | ecosystem: Environmental > Aquatic > Freshwater > Lake... | reverse complement strand
TGCCTGCCTCAGTATCCGAATCTTGTCCTCTGTGCTATATCTCTTTCCTTTCATGGTCTTTGGGGTTGGTTGTCCCAAAGACTAACACATCACCTGGCTCAAATCACCGAGGTCACGTCAGGAGCTTCTGCATCGGATTTACCGAGCCGGATACCGCTACAAGAAGACGGGTGTTCAGCTTGCCGGACTCGTCTCCGAGGAGGAGTACCAGCCGGAGCTCTTTGACCGGCCCAAGGCCCGGATCGATGTCGACCGCATCGTTGATGAGATCAACCGCCGCATGGGTGATCCCAAAAACCCGGTGATTATCCGCGCCTCCCAGGGAACCGAACGCCCGGGCAAAGGGAACACAGGATGGATGATGAAATCCGAGCGCCACTCACCCCACTACACGACCGACTGGAATCAGTTGCCGGTGGTGCGGGCTGGTTCCTGATCGCCGAAAAGACAGGATCTTCAGCCCCTGGCAGCCTAAAGCCTAAACGCCTCCTTCCTCCGATCCCCTCACATCAGTTTCAACCCGTGTTTCGTGTAAGCCTTGATATCGCGGTCTTCCCGCGGCGCACATCTTCAAGAGCCTCCGAAAAATTGGTTTTGAACTCCCCGACCGCTAGCGTCTTCGTGAGGGAATGATGGCATATTGTGACAAGTTGTTATGATAATTCCCGCTTCTGCAGAAGCGGGGTGGTGGGCCTTTTTTAGAGATCGTCGTCCGGGTCGGCGCCCGAACCCTTCGTGACACCGCGCAGTTTGGCTTCGATGAAGGCATCAAGATCACCGTCCATGACTCCCTGTACGTTGCTGGTTTGCACGCCGGTGCGGTGATCCTTGACCATCTGGTAGGGTTGGAAGACATAGGAGCGGATCTGGCTGCCCCAGGCGATATCACCCTTCTCGCCATACTGCCGGTCGAGTTCGGCCCGTTTCTTGTCGGCTTCAAGTTGGTAGATCTTGGCCTTGAGAAGGCGCATGGCAAGTTCCGCGTTGCGGCCCTGACTGCGCTCGGCCTGACAAGCCACCACGATGCCGGTAGGGACGTGGCGGAGGCGGACGGCGGTCTCGACCTTGTTGACGTTCTGCCCACCCTTGCCGCCGGCGCGGTAGGTGTCGCGTTCGATGTCGGCCGGGTTGATTTCGATGGGGGCATCCTCGATCTCAGGGGTGACATCGACACTGGCGAAGGAAGTGTGGCGCCGTTTGGCGGAATCAAACGGAGAGATGCGGACGAGGCGGTGAACGCCTCGCTCGGCCTGGAGGTAGCCGAAAGCGTGGTCTCCCTTCACCTCAAGGGTGACCGACTTGATGCCCGCCTCGTCACCCTCCTGGATGTCCACCACGCTGGCAGTGTAGTCGCTCCGCTCGATCCAGCGCTTGTACATGCGCATGAGCATGTCGGCCCAGTCGCACGATTCGGTGCCGCCTGCACCGGAATTGATCGTCAGATAGGCATTGGCTTTGTCAAACTCGCCTGAAAGGAGCTGCTTGAGCTCGAATTTCTCGATTTCCGTGGCGAGTGTCCGAAACTCCCTTTCAACCTCGGAGGAGGCTTGCGCCTTGGATGACGCGTCGGTTTCCTCCATGGCCATTTCCCTGAGGATCTCCAGATCGCCTGCGCGCTGTTCGAGTTGGGCGAGCGGACCGAGCTTAGCCTTGATCGTGGAAACGCGCTCCATGTCCTTCTGGGCGGACTCACGGTGATCCCAGAATCCCGGTTCCGCCATGCGGCCCTCGATGGCCGCGAGTTCTTCAGCTAGAGCCGGGGCGTCAAAGAAACCTCCTGAGCGCGCCGAGTCTGTCGGCGAGCCCGGAGGCATCCAAGGTGGAGAGGTCGATCTGTTCAGACATGGCGGTTGGGAAACTTTAAGGCGAGATCAGGGAAACTGGGAAAAGAAAAGACGCGCAGGGACGCGGCTTTGCGCGCCTCTCCTGCGCCGATGTCATTCGAGGACCGAAGGCCCTGCCGGGATCCATGAAGGGGAAGGGCGTCATGAACCACGTTCCCCAATGCACCGACAGTCCCTACGATGCCAAAGGAAACAATCAGGAGCGCGGTTTAGCGCTACTGAGACGGAAGATGGTCTCTCCATTCTTCATGAGGTCCAGCTTGTCGCGGGCGATCATCTCGAGGTACTCGCGGTCGGTCTGGAGCAGTTTGACCTCAAGTTCGCGATCCGCGGCCGTCTTGCGGAGTTCCTCAAGATGCGATTTTTTGGCAGCCACGTCGCGCTTCATCTCGGAGAGACGGTTCCATTCCGGGTAGAAGGTGAACCCGAAGGTGAGCAGGGCGCTTCCCACGATCAGCACCCACACGACGCGCATCGCTACAGGAAGGAAATCCGCCTGGGAACGCGGCCGCTGGTTCGCCGAGTTGGTCGTGTGGATGCGGTTTGCTGACATCAAATCAGGCTTTTAGCACTTTAGTTTGCCGCCGTAAACAGCATCTTCGCCCAACTGTTCCTCGATTCTGAGGAGTTGGTTGTACTTGGCTACGCGGTCGGTGCGGCAGAGGGAGCCGGTTTTGATCTGACCGGCATTGGTTGCCACGGCGATGTCGGAGATGGTGGTGTCCTCGGTCTCGCCGGAACGATGGCTGATGACGGCGGTGTATCTGTTCTCCTTGGCGAGTTCGACGGCGTCGAAGGTCTCGGTGAGGGAACCGATCTGGTTCACCTTCACGAGGATGGAGTTGGCGACACCCTTCTCGATGCCCTTGCGGAGGAAGTCGACATTGGTGACAAAGAGATCGTCGCCGACAAGCTGAACCTTGTCGCCCAGGGCCTCGGTGAGCAGTTTCCAGGTCGCCCAGTCGTTCTCGGCGCAGCCGTCCTCGATGGAAACGATCGGGTATTTGGCGCAGAGCTTCTTGTAGTAGGCGACCAGTTCGGCACCGGTGCGGCGGCTGCCATCGGACTTCTTGAAGACATACTGCTTCTTGGCGGCGTCGTAGAACTCGCTGGAGGCCACATCGAGGGCGATGGCGACCTGGTCACCGATCTTGTAACCGGCCTTCTTGACCGCGAGGGCGATCGAGTCCAGGGCATCCTCGGCGCCCTTGAGCTTCGGGGCGAAACCGCCCTCGTCTCCGATCGCGGTGGAGAGGCCGCGGTCCTTGAGGACGGATTTCAAGGCATGGAAGATCTCGGTTCCGCAACGCAGCGCCTCCGAAAAGGAGGGAAGCCCGCGGGGCATGATCATGAATTCCTGGAAGTCGATCGGGGCGTCGGAGTGGGCTCCGCCGTTGAGGATGTTCATCATCGGCACGGGGAGCACCTTGGCATTGGGGCCTCCCAGGTACTTGTAGAGAGGGAGTCCGATCTGTGCGGCGGCGGCGCGTGCCGCGGCCATGGAGACGCCGAGGATGGCGTTGGCACCGAGTTTCTTCTTGGTGGGGCTCCCGTCGAGCTCGATCATCGTCTTGTCGATGGTGATCTGGTCGAGGGCGTTGTAGCCGACGAGTTCTGGGGCGATGTGGTTGATGACGTTGGCGACCGCCTTGGAAACGCCCTTGCCAAGATAGCGTCCTTTCACGCCGTCACGGAGTTCCACGGCCTCGTGTTCCCCGGTGGAGGCACCGCTCGGAACGGCGGCGCGTCCGACGGCTCCGCCTGCCAGATGAACGTCTGCTTCAAGTGTGGGATTGCCGCGGGAATCAAGGATCTCGCGGGCGTGGATGGCTGTGATGGTCGTGTCGTTCATGGTTTGGAAGTTAGGAGTTGGTAGATGGAAGTCTGGAGATGATCAAGCAACAGTCGTGCCGAGTAGGGCTAGGCGCTAACCTGCCCAAGGGCTGCAACGTCGGTGAAGGGGGCGATGCCGTTGATCGTCAACGAGCGTGTTCCCTTGTCGGCGGGGAGATCGAGGGTGTCGCCGATCCTCTTGCCGAGGAGGGCTCGGCCGATGACGGCCTGGTAGGAGACCCAGCCTTTCTCCGGAACGCCGTCCCATGCGCCGAGAATCGTGTAGGTCTCCGACGTGCCGCCGTCCGCGGGCTGGAGCGTCACCACGGTGCCGATCGAGACAAGGGATGTGTCGACGTTTTCAAAGTTGGTTCCCCGGGCGTTGTTGAGCATGAGCTCCAACTCGCCCTTCTGGCGGTTGAGCACGGCCTGCTGTTCCTTGGCCGACTTGAACTCGAAATTCTCGCGCAGATCGCCGTAGGAGCGAGCCGTGGCGATATCGCGGATGTTCTGGGGTATGAGCACCTTCTCGAGGTGCTCAAGCTCCTCCTTGCGTCGCTGGAGGCTTGCCCACGAAACAATGAGGCTCTCTGAACGCTCGGTCGGTTCCGTCTGCTCCCCGGTGACAAGGGTCTCGAGTTCGGGATGCACCCTGAGAATACGCGCCAGAAGGGAGCGGCGGTTCAAATCGGCAAAGACGGGACTGAGCATCACCTTGCGCATGGCCTGACGGGCCGAGTCTCGCTCAGCCCTGCCCAGGAGGTCGGCTACGAGTTCGCGATCCTCGAAGAGAAATTCCTCAAGGCGCCTGCTCTTGATCTCAGCATGGAGGTCGGCCTCCATCGCGGCGAGGATGGCGGCAAAGAGTTCCTCATCGACGAGTTCGGGGAGGGTCTTGGAGCGCTCCTTGCAGAGCCAGAGGAGGAAGTCGGTGCTGGCCGAGCGTTCGCGGATGACGCGGCGGGTATGTTCGGCAAAGGCTTCCCTTTTCCCCTGTCCGGTGAAGAGTTTGAAGATCTCCCCGCTCAGGCGTGGCTCCGAGGTGCGGAGGAGTTTCAGGGCGCGCTCCTCCCAATTCTCCGGGAATGCGGCGGGGAATGCCTCGAGGACGCGGGCATACTTGGCGGCAGGGATTTCGGTGAAGATCTCGGCGAGCTTGCCCGGGGACTCCGAGAGAAACTTGGCGATGGTAACTGCTTCGGGGCCGGGCTTGAGCGACTCGTGGCGGGAGCAGATCTCGTCGCGGATGATGAGGAGTTCTATCGCCTTGGCAGCATGGATCTTGCCGCCCCGCTTGGCGGCCTCCTCGACTTCGAGGGAGAGGGATCGCAACTCCTCCACTTCCTTGGTGAAGTCGTTGAGGGATTTGAGGGCCGCATCGAGGGCCGCGACCTGCTCCTTCGGATGACGAGCCTCGCGGAACTGGCCGATCAGGCGCTCCTGGGGATTCTGCGCCGTCTCCTGGAGGACGATCGGTTCCCCCTTCTTCGCAGGAAGCTGGAAATGACCGTTTGCCTTGAGCTTTTTCTTGGCCCCATCAAACCACTTCTTGAAGCCTGCGGCGTCGAAGACCGAGGGAACGAGGGCTGCGGAGATCTCATCGGGAGTCGCCTTGCCGCCATGATCCGCAAGGATCGATCGGACCAGCGCGACCGGATCGGAGGAAGCCTGTTCGCGGACGGCGACGGCATCGCTCGCGGCACGTGCGAGAATGTGCCCGGCCGGAATGAAGGTGAGTGTCTCGGCCGCATACTGAAGCTGCATCGGGTGCCCCTTCTTGCTTCCGAAGTCGATCGTGACCTGGCCGGTGATCAGTTCCCATGCGGCGATCTTTCCGAAGCCCCAGCTGCGATGGGTGACGAAGGCTCCGGGTGTGAGTTTGGAAAGGGCTTCGGCGTGGGCGGCGGTGATCTTGCCGGCTTCGATGTAGGGATTCAGGTCTTCGCTCATGTGGTGAACGTCCACCTTAGATGCCGTACTGCTTCAGGCGAAGAAAAATGCAAGGAATCTAAAAATCTGGAAACTTTATCCGGGGAGTTTCTCCGCCAGGTGCTCGCAGAGCGCCTCGCGATCCTGGAGATGCGTCAGGGTGCCTGATTTCGTGAGCACGCCGAACCCCTCGCCGTAGGAGGGGCCGTTCACGACGCAGGCGTCGGTACCGTACGACTCGATCTGGACGCGCCCCGCTGCGAGGGAGGCATCTCGGTCTCCCGAGGCCTCGAATTTCCAACCGGTGATCCGGGCATCGGGAAACCATCCCCGCATGAGGGGGAGAAGCTTCTGGGTAGGCTCCAGCGTCAGGGTCAGGGAGCCATTGCTGGTAGGGATCTTTCCGGCGCCCGCTCCGGGGAGGTGAAAATCGCTAACCGCAGCGGCATGAAAGAGGGCTCCGGTCTGTTCCTCCTTGCTGAGCATTTCGAGTTCTCGGCGGAGATCCCCGGTGGTGGTGAAGGGGATCACGCGGTGGCAGGCGGGATCGAGCGCCGCCAGGCCGGCTGTGGCGCCGGTGCCGCGCAGGGCGATGACACGGTGTCCCGCTTGAGCGATTTTCACGGCCAACCTGGTGCCGAGTTCACCGGTCGATCGGTTGCTGATCAGGCGCATGGCATCGAGCGGTTCCTGGGTCGGTCCGATGGTGACGATGATGGTCATTCAGGTGAGGTGATTAAAACGGGGGCGAGCGATTCGTTGAAGGGTTAAAAAGGAGGAGGAAAGGTTGCCGGCATAACTCCCTCCCTTTGAAAGCGTTTTCACTTTCACGTTTTGTCACAGGTAATGCTCGGCTTCGGCAAGGGCGCATCGCATGGCTCCGTATCCGAAGTGCCCCTGGGTCACCTCGCGATAGGTTGCGTTTCCCCACGCGACGCAGAGCGCTTGGAGCGATTCCGGGGTTGAGAGCCGGTCATGTGTCCCTCCGATCACGGTGATCCGGTGGGGCGGGGTGAGGGGGCGGAGGCGATCAGGCGAGCTGAGGTGGGCATGCCGTTCGATGGCCTCGCGGCGGATGCCGTTCTTTGCCAGAAGGGAGGCCATCATCCTGCTGGCGGGGCTGCCGAAGGTCGCGTGACCGACATCGGCGACGGGTTGCAGCAGGATCGAGAAGTCGGTCTCCTCAAGCGAAAGGGTCAGGGCGGCGACCCAGGCCCCGTAACTGGTCGCCAGCAACGCAACCCTGCGCGACCCCCGTCGTCTGGTCCATCGGATCAGTTGACGCAGTTCGATGACCGACTGGCGCAGGGTCTCCGCATTGCGGATAAGGTCGGAGGTGATGGTCAGGGAGCCGTTGGAGTGACCTTTCGGTGTTCGGCTGTAGTGATAGGGAAGGTGGGGAAAAAGAACATTCCATCCCCTTGCGTTGAACCGCGATGCGATCCTGCGGTATCCGAAATCATTCGCCGACATCAGAGCGTGCATCAGGACCAGCGTGGGAGCTTTTTCGGGCGCCGTGGTTTCGTGCAGACGCGCCCGGGCGGTGTTGTTCTCGGGGTGCGCTCCCTGCACGGGGGAGGTCCAGGAGAGGTGATGTCCGTCACGCTTCCAGACGGTCGCGGGGACATTCCTCAATTCCTCGGGAAGCCCGTAATAGCAGCGGTGATCGAGTCGGTCACATGCGGCGAGATAGGACTCGAGGCGGTCGCGCGTCACGGCATGGCGGCGAAGCCGCCACTGGGCGGTGTTCATCATGGCGCACATCACGGCGTCCATGGCTCCGTGCAGTGTCCGTGAGATCAAGGGTGCTCTCCTTTTCTTGCCTGCGGTGTCTGGGGCAGATCGTCCGGCGAGAGGCCGAATCGCGCCACAACCTCCTCCCGCATCGCGGTGAAGGCTTTCGAGAGCTCCGCGGCGAAGCGCTCCCTTGCCCCCGCCTGCCGTGCGTCTTCCCTTGGGGGGTCGATCGCCCCGCCGATCACGAAATAAAGGGTGGTGCGGCGCAGCCAGTTGGAGGGCTTGTAGAGACGGTCACTGCCGATCAGGGCGCAGGGAATGATCGGCGTTCCCGAGTGGATGCTCAACGCAGGGAGGCCAGGCTTCATCCCTGCGCCGTTGAGGATAGACCAATCGCCGGCACGGATTCCCCCCTCGGGGAAGATACCGATGACCCGGCTTTCGGAAAGGCGGTGGAGAGCCCGTCGCAGAGAGGTCCTGTCGGAGCCGCCCCGCTCCACAGGAATGCAGTTCAGCCAGGTGAAAATCCTCTTCCCCGCGGGGGATCGGAAGAGCTCCTCCATGGCCAGCCAGTCGATCCGCCGGGGAAAGAAGCCGCTGATGATCGGCGGGTCGAAATGGCTGATGTGGTTGGACGCCATGATCAGCGCGCCCCGTTGCGGTACGGGTGCAAGCACGACGACACGGACCCTGCAGGTCAGGGTGAAGAGAAGTCGGCATCCAGTGATCACCAGCCAATGGAAGCCAGTCCGCAGGATCCGCTCGGGAATGCCGCCGCAGGAATGCTGTCGGGGAGATGTGGGGCCCGTCATGCCAATGAAGTTGAAGCCTTAACCACGAAAGCCACGAAAAGCACAAAAAGGGAAAAACATGATTGAGTGCGGTTCAAGAAATGGGAATTCCGACAGGGAGGTCTTTCCCCTGATGGCCTATCGGAGTGTTCGTATTCTTTTGTGTCGTTCGTGGTTTTCGCTCAGTTTCGGATTGCCCCCGATGTTGATATTCCGCCTGTCTCTTTTCCTGATTACCTGAGTTCCATATTTTAACTACTGGCCCTTCTCAAGGAAGTACCCGCGCTGCTTTCCGCTGATCGGGCGGCCGAGCTTCTCCAGTACCAGCAGCATGTCCTCCCAAACCTTTCGCTTCTCCGCAAGGGTCTGGTTGCGGAGCAGGTAGGCGGGGTGATAGGTCGGCATCAGCGGCACGCCGTGGTAGTCGAGCCACCTGCCGCGGACATCGCGCATGGTGCGCGCTTCCCCCAAAAGTCCCTCCACCGCGGTGAGGCCTAGGGCGACGATGACCTTCGGTTTGATCAACTCGATCTGCTTGGTGAGCCAAGGCAGGCAGGTCGCCATCTCGGCCGGCTTTGGCTTGCGGTTCCCCGATTCCCCGTCGGGCATGTTGGGACGGCACTTCAGGACATTGGCGATAAAGATCTCCTCACGCGTGTATTCCATGGCGCTGATGATCTTGGTGAGAAGTTGTCCGGCCTTGCCGATGAAGGGTTCGCCGCGAAGGTCCTCTTCTTCGCCGGGGGCCTCGCCGACAAAAAGCAGTTCGGCGAAGGGATTGCCGACCCCATAGACCACCTGGGTGCGGCTGGCGACGAGGTTGGGGCAGCGGGTGCAGGCAAGGATTTCCTTTTTGAGAACCTCGAGTTTGGAAAGACGGCCATCGTCCGATGGTGTCGTTTTCAGCCGTGGATCGGGCGACGGGGCATCCGTCGGTGGATACTTTGCCGGATCGACGGCCGAGAGGCGTTCAAGGCTGGCCACCGTCGCCGTGGGCTGCTTGCGGAGACTTTTCCTCATGCTTCGGAGGATCGGCAGTGCCGCATCGAGTGCTTCCTGAAAGGTTTCTGTTTCCCGACTCATGCGCGTGATGCTGACTTCGGGGTGGGTAAGGGAACGAGATCAAAATCAGGGGGCAGGGGAGCCTCGCACCGGATCACCTTGCCGGTGGGGGGATGGGTGAACTCAAGTCGCCAGGCGTGGAGCAGGTGTCGGGCGAAGTCACCCCGCTTGCCGTAAAGAGGGTCGCCGGCGATCGGATGACCGAGATGCTGGAGATGGACGCGGATCTGGTGGGTGCGACCGGTGCGCGGCATGCAGGCGATGAGGGACCATCCGTCGCAGGTAGCGAGGAGTTCGTAGTCGGTGACGGCATCACGGCCGGAGGGGGGGCGGCGGGGCGTCATCTTCTGGCGCTGGACGGGGTGGCGTCCGATGGCCAGATCAACGGTTCCCTTGGTGTGCCGGGGGGTTCCCCGGATGATCGCAAGGTAGGTTTTCTGGACCTGACGATCGGCGAACTGCGCGGAGAGGGCGGCATGGGTCTGGTCGTTCTTGGCGACAACGATGCATCCGCTGGTCTCCTTATCAAGACGATGAACGATGCCGGGGCGATGTTCACCGGAACCACTGGAGAGGGATCCGACATGGTGAAGGAGAGCGTTGACGAGGGTTCCCTCCTCGTGGCCCGCGCCGATATGGACGACCATCCCGGCCGGTTTGTTGACAACGAGGAGATCTGTGTCCTCGTGGAGGATCTGGAGAGGGATCTCCTCAGGTCGTGCACCAGCGGGTGCCTTCGGAGATTCCTCCTCAACGAGAAAAAGATCCCCTTCCTGAACTTCGTCGTTATTGCGCACCGGCATGCCCCGGAGGGTGACCCGGCCCGATTTGACGAGCGACTGGATCTTGGATCGGGAGAGGTGTGGAAGATGACGGACCAGGACCATGTCAAGACGTTGGCGCGCATCCGCGGGGGCGGCGGTGATTTCGTGGACGGCGTGTGTGGTCATTTTTTGCCCTGCCATTGCCGGGCCGCTTGAAGAATGGGTGTTTCAACCGTTAGGGTCAAATGATGTCGCAAACACAACGACAACGCCGGCGCGAGGTGGAGCCCTGCTCCGAGTGCGGCATGATGCTCGGGGTGGATGAGGCGCCTCTCTTTTCCAAGGTTCGTTGTCCCAATTGCCGCGCCGAGGTGCGAGTCAGGAAAACGGCGGGCCTGTATTTTCTTTCCGGTGTTCTCGGCCACGGCGGCAGCGGCAGGGTCTTCCGGGCACGCAGGATGGGGGAGGATCATGACATCGCGCTCAAGGTTCTCGAAAAGGGAGTGGCCGATTACGGGGATCATCTTCTTCTGATGCGCAACGAGGCGGCGGCCGTGGCAGTCAGCACCCACCCCCGCATCGTGCGAATCCTGTCGCTGGAGGAGGATGACGAGGGGGCCAGGCTCTCCATGGAGCTGATGGAGGGGGGGTCACTCCATGATCTGATCAGTGACATGGGGCGCGTCGGGGAGGAGCGCGCCCTGCGGATAACCCTCGACGTTCTCGAGGGACTCTCCGCCTCCCATGACAGGGGAATCGTTCACCGCGACCTCAAACCTGCCAACATTCTCTTCACCGCATCGGGCGGCGCAAAGATTGCGGATTTCGGACTCGCCCTCAGTACGAGGAGCAAGCCGGTTGCCCGGACTCATCTGCTGGCAACCCCCGACTATGTCTCCCCCGAGATTCTCGGGGGATTTCGAGGGGATGTGCGCAGCGACATCTACGGTCTGGGGGGATGCCTCTACCATGCACTGACCGGACATCCGCCTCACGCGACAGAGGGGCTCTCCCTGCGGGAGTTGCGTGCCATTAAGTCCAAGGCGCCGCGCCTCCCCAAGTCTGTCTTTTCATCCGCGACAAGGCACCTTCTGGAGAGGATGATCCATCCCGACCCCTCAAGGCGGTTCCGTGACGGTGGTGAATTGGCGGCGGCCTTGCGCGCGTCCTTGGAAACGCTTTCCATGGAAGATTCCAGGCGCTGGAGCGTCCGCTGTTTTCTGGGAGGCCTGGCCTCGAGGCTCTTGTCCGGACACAGGAAAAGGCCCCCTGCTCGTTGATTCCGGGCCCCCCCTGCTCGCAGAGAGGCTTGATTACCGTTTGTCTTGGTGAAAGCCTTGAATTTCCACATCGCAGACATGCTGCCCATGGACTCACCCCATTCATCACTTTCCTGACATGAGGCTTCTTAAGTCCTTTCTCCTTCTCTCCATCCTGATGTTTGCCCTGCTTGGGGCGATCGTTGCCACAGGCGCCCTTGCGGGTGCTTCCCTTCTCTGGAGAACTTTCATCCACGCCTCCGCGCTTTCCGCATGCGCTCCCTTGCTGCCCGTGGTTGCTTCAGCTCTTCTTCTTCCCGGTTATCTCTGGGTTGCCCTTCGCTGCACCCTCCGCGAGGCGTTCATCGTGGCCGCGGCGGCCATCCTGCTGGCTCTGGGGGCGTCCCTTGTGGCATCGCTTTACGGATCCTACGTCGATCCCTTATACGGAATCGCCTCACTTCTCCTTGTGGCGGCTTCGATCACGGTTTTCCGGCAGACGCAGGCGGGTTCGCGCGAAACCATCCTTCGCCGTCTTTTCGGACAGCGCCTCCGCCCCGAGATCTTCCGCAAACTGGTGGACAGCACGCTGGCCGTTGATTTTCCCGGTGAACTGCACGAGGCCTCGGTGCTCGTCTGCACCGTGCACAACCATGTCGAGTTGATGGAGGTTCTCAGTCCCTCCGACTACGTGCTCCTGATGAACCTTTACCTCCGGACAGCCTCCCATTTCCTAGTCGATGCGGGAGGCTATCTCGACGAGTGTTCCGGCGAGAGCATCCGGGTCGTCTTTGGTGTCCCGCTGCCCTGCGAGGGATCATTCCATCATGCCTCCAGGGCGGCCCGTGCCGCGATAGACCTTGTCTCCCGCCTCGAGGAACTCAACCGCGAGTGCGACAGGCGCTGGCAGAAGCGCCTTGATTTCCGCATCGGGGTGAATTCCGGCTCCATGATCGCCGCCGCCTTCGGCGGGGCGCTGGTCGGTCGATTCAGCGTCTCGGGCCCCGTGGTCGAGTTTGCCCGGCATCTCTCCGCCGCCTGCGCCCACTACGGCTCCCGGATCCTGAGCGGACCGCTCACCTACGAGATGGCCTCCGAGAGCATCGAGGCGCGCCCCATCGATCTCCTCCAGCGCGCGGGAAGCCGCCGCCGCGTCGAACTCTACGAGTTCCTCGCCCCTAAGAACTCCCTCTCGTCCGAGCGGGAGCGCAGTCGCGATGAATTCTGGAAGGGAGTCATTTTTTTTCGCGAGCGCAAATGGGAGGAGGCGATCAGGGCCTTTTCATCGGCCCGCATACCAGGCATCCCCGACAAGGTGCTCGATCATTATCTCGAGCGTGTCGAGCGGGCCCGCCGCGGCGAGGATGAGCCGACCCCGGAGCAGGCCCTCCTCGCAGAGGCGGTGTAGGGGGAAAGTATGAATTCTGAGGGATAAGGGATGAAGAAACCGGGGACATGCATCTCTTTCTTCCACCCCTGATAAATTTTCCATGGCTTCCCTCGACTATCCAGAGTCCTTCCGTGAGTTGGTAAGGCAGTTCCGTCGGCTTCCCGGGATCGGGCCCCGCAGTGCGGAGAGAATCGCTCTCTGGATGCTCCGTTCCCCGGATGCGAAGTCCGATCAACTCGCATCAGCCATCACCATGGCCCGGGAGACGTTGCTGACCTGTCGGCTCTGCGGATTCTTCGCGGATGCCGGGGGGTGCGCGCTCTGCCGGGACGAGGCGCGCGCGGGTCGTGAACTGTGCATCGTGGAGGCTGCGACCGATATCCTGCCGCTGGAGCGCACCGGGGTCTTTCGTGGCCGCTATCATGCACTCGGGGGGAAGCTCTCTCCCCTCGATGGCATCGGGCCCGAGCAACTCAGGATTGCCGAACTGATCGAGCGGGTCGCCAACGAACGCCCCTCCGAAGTCATCCTGGCTCTCGGAGTCGATGTGGAAGGGGAGGCCACCTCCCATTATCTTGCCGAGATGCTTGCCCCCTCGGGAGTCCATGTGACCCGGATTGCGCAGGGATTACCTGCCGGCGGAGGTGTCGACCAGGCCGACCAGATCACCCTGCACCGGGCCCTCGCGAACCGTGGCGCCTATCTGCAACGCTAAGAAAATCCCTTGAGTATTCATGATTTCACCCCGGTTGCTTCTGCCCTGCGTCTGCCCCTTGATCGCCGCATTTCCCTGCAGCCGGGATAGCTGCCGTCGATGAACGTCTCAATCCGCTGGTGACCCTTATGATCCGGAGGCTCCAGTTGTCACGGGAAGTGGCCTGGAGCAAATGCCGTGCGGGGATTCCGGTTGCCGAACCCGCTAGGGAGGCGATGATGCTCGCGACTCTCAAGACCACCGGATCGCGAATCGGGCTCTCATCCGTTGAGGTCTCCAGTTTGTTCCTTCCCCAGATCGCGGCTTCTCGCCGCTATCAGGAGGAACTCATCGCCGGTTGGCGCTTCGGGATGAATGTGCCGAGGATCAAACCGCTTGATCATGTCTCCGAGATCAGGCCGCGGTTGGACAAGGTGAACCGAGAAATGCTTCGCCAATGGGTGTTGGTCTGGCCTCACTCAGTTCGATTGGGCTGAGCGCGAGGAGGCGGAGCGGATGCTCCGGGAACGGGGGATTCCGGCAGATGTCGCGAAGATCGCGGCGAGTCCCTTGGGAGGTTTGCGAGGCAGGCCGCGATGAGATACTCTTTTTGACTTTTTAACATCCCTCTCTCCTTTAAGCTCTCTCTCCATGGCCACCCCGAAAATTGATCCAGCCCTCCATCAGGAGCGAAAGCCCGACTGGATCAAGGTCCGCCTCCCCTCCAATCCGGTCTTCTTCTCCACCAAGGCGATGATCTCCGATCTCCGCCTGCACACCGTCTGCGAGAGCGCCCAGTGCCCGAATCGCTGGGAGTGCTGGAGTGGCGGCACTGCGACCATGATGATCGCCGGAGATCGGTGCACCCGCGCCTGCGGATTCTGCGCGGTCGACACGGCCAAGCCCTTCCCTCTGGAGGAGGATGAACCGGAGCGCGTCGCCGAGGCCGTGCGCCGGATGAAGCTGAAGCACGTCGTGATCACCGCCGTTGCGCGCGATGACATCCCCGATGGCGGTGCCGAGCACTTTGCGCGGACCATTCGGGCGATCCGTGACATGGATGCATCGATCATCATCGAGATCCTGACACCTGACTTCAACGGCAAGGACTCCTCGCTTCAGACCGTGCTTGATGCAACACCCCACATCTTCAATCACAACCTCGAGACCGTAGAGCGCCTCACCCCGATGGTCCGCTCCCGCGCCAAATACCGCCTATCCCTTGATTTTTTGAAGAGGGCCAAGTCACTCGCCGACTCACGCGGTCAGAAGATGGTGACCAAGAGCGGCCTGATGCTGGGTCTCGGGGAGAAGGAGAACGAGCTCTTCCAGGCGATGGATGATCTTCGAGAGGCGGATGTCAGCGTGCTCACCATGGGTCAGTATCTCCGCCCCAGCCCCCAGCATCTGCCGGTGGTCGAATACATCACCCCCGAGACGTTCAATCTCTACGGTGAGATTGCCCGCAAGAAGGGATTCACCCACGTGGCCAGTGGACCGTTGGTGCGCAGCTCTTACCATGCGTCGGACTTCAATCCCATCGAGTCGATGGGATTGTGAGGCTTCGGCTTCTTGAGCCTGATCCCGAAAAAAAACCTTGCGGACTCATCCTGTTTCCTATACCGAACAAATGAACGGCATATGGATCTCACCGTGCGACAGTCTGAAATTCTCTCGTTCATCCGCGATTGGGCGGAAGAGCGGGGCGGCGTTCCGTCTATCCGCGAGATCATGGCGAGGTTCGGTTTCAGTTCTCCGGCCACGGTTGCGAGCCATCTGGATCTCCTGGAAAAGAAGGGGGTCCTTCGCAGGGAAGCGGGGCGTTCCCGCAACATCATCTTGAGGGATTTCAATCCCCGTCCCAAACCCTTGGAAATTCCCCTGTACGGCATGATTCCCGCAGGGATTCCCGAGGGTCAGGAGCAGGGGTTCGACCGATGCATCACGGTCGATCCGGAGACGATCAGGATTCCTAGGAATGCCAAGACCTTCGCCTTGGAAGTCAGGGGTGATTCCATGATGGGAGCCGGTATTCTGGACCGGGATGTCGTGATCCTTGAGCATGCCGCACCGAGAAACCGCGATATCGTGGCGGCTCTCATCGATGGCGATGTCACGTTGAAGCGGTATCTCCTCGAGGGGGGAACCCCTTTTCTCCGCGCCGAGAACCCACTCTACCCCGATCTTCTTCCTGCCCGGGAACTCCTGATCCAAGGAGTCTTCCGTGCGCTGATCCGCACCCATCTTCCCCACTAGGGAAACATCGATTCCCTACGCCATCGCCAAACACCATCATGAAAACCACCACCAAGACAGCCATCCGATCCACCGATGAACTCTGGCAGTGGGCTGCCCTGAAGAGGTCATCATCCCTCGCTGCCAAGTGCCCCGGATCTCGATCCTCCTCACTCATCCCCTCACAAATGACCCAGGGAATCCTCAGCCGGCTCCGTGAGCTCCTTTGCTATCCTGTGCGTTCGCGCCGGTGACCCGACCGTTTTAAGGTTGGGCTTTGATGATTTGGGGGATGCCAGTCAGATCACCGCAGCTATCCTCCATGAAGGTCATCCACACAACCTTCCGGAAATTTTCACAGAGGCAGCAATCCGGGAGCTTCAATTGAATCAGCGGTTCCCTAACAGCCCACAGCCTCAATCCCTGATGTCACTACCGTGCTAGGATCAGTTCGACTCGTCGCCCGACTTTTCCTCTTCCTTGGGGTTGCCGTCGGATTTTTCCTTCGAGTCGGGCTTGTTCTTCCCTCCTGATTGATCGGTCTCCTTGGTCCCGTAGATTTCCTTGAGCACCTTGCCGATGAGCGGGGCGGCGTGGCTTCCTCCATGGATGGTATTGTCGCCCGGTTCCCCCTCGTAGACGGCGGCAAAGGCATACTGGGGATTTTCGGCAGGGACGAATCCGGCGAACCAGGCCGCGGTACGCTGCTTGTTGGTCGGTCCCCACTGCGCGGTGCCGGTTTTGCCCGCGACGGTGGTTCCCTTCACCTGAGCAAGGTGGGCCGTTCCCTGGCCGTCCTCGGTGACGGCGATCAGTGCCTTGCGGAGCGTCTCCATATCGTCGTGCTTGATCTGAAGGTCGTCACGGACGCGGTCGGGGTAGGCGGCGACCACCTTGTTATCGAGTCCCTGGATCTGCTTGACGAGGCGGGTCTGGTGAAACTGCCCCCCCGTTGCGATGACGCCGTAGGCCTGGGCCATCTGGAGTGGGGTGATCTTGATGTCCCCTTGGCCGATACTCATGTTGGCGATGTCTCCCTTGAGGATCTTCCTTTTCTGGACGCGGAGCATGTACTCATCGTTGGGGATGTTCCCCTCGGCTTCTGCCTTGAGCGGGATGCCGCTCTTTCTCCCGAGTCCCAGGCGGTTCGTCCAGAGGATGATGTCCGGGGCCCCGATCTTCAGGCCCACTTGGATGAACCACGTGTTGCACGACTGGGTGAGGGCCTCGACGAAGTTGAGCTTTCCGACACTGTACTTTTTCCAGTTGTGAAAGGTGAAGTTGCCTATATCGATCGCCTGTGGGCCGTTGTAGCTGTCGTCCGCCTTGAGTTTGCCCGATTGAAATCCGGCAAGGCCCACATAGGTCTTGAAGGTTGATCCGGGTGGGTAAGCGGAGCGGAAGGCCCTCGGAAGAAGGGGCACATCGGGATCCTCGCTGAGTTGCCGATAGATTTCCGGGTTGATCACGGGCACGAAGTGGTTGGGATTGTACTGCGGCCATGAGGCCATGGCATGGATTTCGCCTGTCCACGGATCGATGAAGACGATGGCTCCCCTCTTGGCGTTCTCCTTGAGAACCTTTTCGCAGATCCTCTGGAGGTTCACGTCGATCGTCGTGATCACGTTGTCTCCCGGCACGGGAGGTTGCGCGATCCGTTCCGAGGTTTTTTTTCCGTCGGCATCGTAGGTGACGTGGAGACTTCCGGTCTTCCCTTTGAGTTGGTAGTCAAAGGTTTGCTCGATTCCCTCGCGCCCCTGGCTCTCGGTGAAGATGAGATCGTTGTTCTCGATAGGACGCGTCGAGAGGGGGGCTTCCTTGCCGGTGTAGCCGATGATATGTGAGGCAAGTTCGCCGTTGGGGTAGAGGCGCGAGTAGACCTGCTGAAGGACCAGGGAACTGGTAAGGCCCCGCCGCGCGGCGGCTAACTCCTCCGGACGCAGATCCTCGATCAGGGTGAGGGGAAGGAGTCCCCGGTTGCGGTAGTGGGTCAGGATCGCCTGATCGCTTATCTGCATGTCCCGGCCCAGGAGTCCCTTGGCAAAGGTGATCTGCTGGCGTGCGAAGCCGATGACCTTGGCATCCCTCCAGTCAAGGGGAGAGGGGAACTGCAGGGCAAGATTGTAGCTGAGCCTGTTCTGGGCGAAGGGGTATCCTGTGCGGTCGGTGATCTGACCGCGCGGGGCGGGGATGCCGAGTTGGAAGGTGCGTGCCTGCTTCTGGGTCTCCCAAGTGGGTTTCGGATTCTCGTCGATCGCGTTGGTTTCCGGTGTCAGTGCACGGCAGGAGAGCAGGGGCCCCGTCATCAGAACGGCAAGAAGGATTCCGTCGCGGTAGTTCATCTGGCGGGAGTGGCGGCCTTGGGGGAAGTGATGTGGGGGGGCTTCAGGTAGAGAGGCTCGGGAGTGAGCGGGGTGAGGTATAGTGGGTCGTTTTTTTTAGCAAGCATTGCAAGCCGTGCGGCACAGGGAGTGGCGATCTGGATGCCGTTGATGCCGTCAAGAAGGGTGGCCGAGAGAATCGGCAAATCCTGATTCCTCCGAAGATGGATTGCCGCTTCCCGAGGAGGAAGAAGAATTGGTTCCTCAAGGAACATTCCTTCCCGCACGCCGGCGATCCAGCAGTGTCCGCCCCTGGCATCGCCAACCGCCCAGAATCCCGAGTCGGGCCCGGACAAGGCGAGAGGGGATGGGATGGCGTGGAGGGGCAGTCCCAGCGCCGTGGCGAATCCCCGCGTGGCGGCAATGCCGGCCCGGAGACCGTTGTAGGAGCCCGGTCCCAGGCCGACGCAGAGGGCCTCGGGGGTGCCGCAAGCGGTCACTGCGGCTTCCAAGCCATGAAAGAGCGCCGAAGAGTCGGAGCGCGCGTGCGGTGTGTGTTCCTCAAAGAGAATCTCAGGGCTTTCGCCGGTGGTCGAAACAAAGGCCAGCGAGGCGACCGGAGAGGAGGAGTCAAGGGCCAGGATTCTCATGCGTGTGCCTGGTTCCACGATATCTTTCTGGAGTCATCCGATCCCTTCTCCAAGGGGCCGATCCGGATTCTCAGGGTGCCGGGAGGGAGGAGATTCGGGAACTTGTCCCCCCATTCGATGAAGAAGATCCCCTCGCCATAGTAGTCCTCAAGTGCGAGTGCCAGCACCTCCCTTTCCGACTCCAGGCGATACCAGTCCGAGTGATGGATGCGGTTTTCCGCCCCGCCATAGCTTTGAAGCAGGGTAAAGGTCGGGCTGGTGATGGCATCGGTGACGCCCAGGGCCTCCGCCACGGCTTTGACGAAATGGGTTTTTCCAGCGCCAAGAGGGCCCTCAAGGCTGACCACGCAAGCCTTCCTCAGGCAAGGGACAAGGTTGCGGGCCAATGCAGCCGTCTCCGTTGCGGATCGGACCACGCATCGGCCGTTATGCTCCTTGGCGGGATTGTCGGTTGCCATTTCCCCGGCATTTTAGTTGGCTTCTTCTTGCTGGCAATCTTGTCCATTCGGACCATACTCCATCGCCCATTACCTGATTCCCATGTCGAACCCGACCCAACTCCCGGCCTGGAAAGCCCTGGCCGCCAACCGTGACCAGATCGCCAAGATCACGATCAAGGAACTCTTCGCCACCGATCCGACCCGCGGCGAGCGACTGATTGCCGAGGCCTGCGGACTCTACCTTGATTACTCGAAGAACCGAGTCAACGACGAGACCCTCAAGGAGCTCGTCCTGCTTGCGAAGGAAGTCGGCCTTGAAGAGCTCCGCAACAAGATGTTCGCCGGTGAGAAAATCAACATCACCGAAAACCGCGCCGTCCTTCATGTCGCCCTGCGCGCCCCGAAGGGAGAGGTGATCAAGGTCGACGGCGTCGATGTCGTTCCCGGGGTACACAAGGTTCTGGAAGCCATGGGGGCGTTTGCCGAAAAGGTCCGCTCCGGCGAGTGGAAGGGCCATACCGGCAAGCGCATCAGGAACGTCATCAACATCGGCATCGGCGGTTCCGATCTCGGCCCGGTCATGGCTTGCGAGGCCCTGCGTGCCTACAGCGAGAGGTCCCTCACGTTCCGCTTCGTTTCCAATGTCGACGGCACCGACTTTGCCGAGGCGGTCCACGACCTCGATCCCGCCGAGACGCTTTTCATCGTCTCCTCCAAGACCTTCACCACCCTCGAGACCATGACCAACGCCAACAGCGCCCGCGAGTGGTCGCTTGCGGGCCTCGGAGGCGACGCCAAGGCCGTCGCCAAGCACTTTGTCGCCGTTTCGACGAACGCCGCCAAGGTCTCCGGGTTCGGCATCGACACCGCGAATATGTTCGGCTTCTGGGATTGGGTCGGCGGCCGCTACTCGATGGATTCGGCGATCGGCCTCTCGACCATGATCGCCATCGGGCCGAAGAACTTCTCCGACATGCTCGCCGGCTTCCATGCCATGGACGAGCACTTCCGCACCGCCCCGCTTGAGAGGAATCTTCCCGTCCTTATGGGGCTCCTTGCCGTCTGGTATAACGACTTCTTCGGCGCCCAGAGCATCGCGGTGCTTCCCTACGAGCAGTATCTCAAGCGTTTCCCGGCCTACCTCCAGCAACTCACCATGGAGAGCAACGGCAAGTCGGTCCGACTCGACGGCACCCATGTCACCTTCGACACCGGTCCGATCTACTGGGGGGAGCCCGGCACCAACGGCCAGCACTCCTTCTACCAGCTTATCCACCAGGGAACGCGCCTGATTCCTTGCGATTTCATCGGTTTCAACAAGGCGATCAACGAGTTGGGACACCACCACGATTACCTCGTCTCGAACATCTTCGCCCAGGCCGAGGCGCTCGCTTTCGGCAAGACCCCGGAGCAGGTGAAGGCCGAGGGGACGCCCGACTGGCTCAATCCTCACCGCGTCTTTGAGGGGAACCGACCGTCGAATGTCATCATGGCCGACAAACTCGACCCGCACACCCTCGGCGTGCTGGTCGCTCTCTACGAGCACAGCGTCTTCACGCAGGGAGTCGTCTGGGGGATCAACTCATTCGACCAGTGGGGTGTGGAGCTCGGCAAGCAACTGGCCCAGCACATCATCCCCGAGCTGGAGTCCCCGACCGAGCCAGAACTCAAGCACGACAGCTCGACGAACGCCCTGATCCGCCGCTACCGCGCCCGGAAGTAACCCCGAAGGAATCCACGGGTCATGGCACTGAAGATCGAGGTTCTTTCCAACGACGACGCGGTCGCCAAGGTGGCCGCCGGGGTGATCGCCTATGCGGCCCGGGAGGCCGTGGCCGCTCGCGGTCTCTTCACATTCGCGGTGAGCGGTGGGAAGACACCATGGGTCATGCTACGGGATCTCGCTTCCGAGGAGGTCCCATGGTCGCAGGTCCATGTTTTCCAGATCGACGAACGCATCGCCCCCGAGGGGGATCCCGACCGGAATCTGACCCATCTCCACGAGAGCCTCTTGGGGAATGCCCCCATTCCCAAGGAGAACATCCATGCCATGCCGGTGAATGCCGCGGATCCTGTGGAGGGAGCCAACGAGTATCAGCGCGTCCTTCGGGAGATTTGTGGCAATCCACCGACACTCGACATGGCCCATCTTGGCCTTGGTCCCGACGGTCACACCGCCTCTCTGATCCCTGGTGATCCCGTTCTCGACGTGGCGGATCGTGATGTGGCGCTGACCGGTGTTTATCAGGGCCGCAATCGCATGACCCTCACCTACCCGATGATCAACCGATCGCGGCGGATTCTCTGGCTGGCGACGGGTGCCGCTAAGACCCCGATGCTGGTGAGGTTGCGCTCCGCCGACCCCTCCATTCCTGGGGGGCGTATCAGCCAGCAGGACGCCCTCCTGCTGACCGACACCGCTGCCGTCTCGGGTTTATAGGACTTGCCCCGGAATCCGGGGGCCAAGGTGAGATGTGAAGTTTCAGGAGGTTGTTCATGCCAAGGGGGGTGGGATACTTGGGATGAAATGAAAATCTAGGCAAGGGATGTCCTTTCGTTGGCGGGGAGGTCGTTATAACGGGTGATCATTGCTGGAGGGAGTCTATGGTCGGGAGGCGGTGCCTGCGGTCGCCGAGGCGCGGGATGCATGCGATCAGGGCCTTGGTGTAGGGATGGCGTGGTTCTCGGAGGACCTGGTCGGTCACGCCATATTCGACGACCTCCCCCCGGTACATGACGGCCACATGGCGGGCCAGTCCCCGGATGATGGCGAAGTTGTGGGTAATGAGGAGGACCGCCATGCCGAGGTCGCGTTGGAGTTCGCGGAGTTTGTCGAGGATCTGCTTCTGGATCGTGACATCGAGTGCCGTGGTCGGTTCGTCGGCGATGAGCAGGTCGGGACGAGCCGAGAGGGCCATGGCGATCATGACCCGCTGCTGCATGCCGCCGCTGAGTTGGTGAGGGTAGCTGTGGAGGCGTGAGGCCGGATCAACGATCCCCACGGCATCGAGCCACCGGATGATCTCGGCATCGATTTCAGTCACATCCGGACGATGCAGTCGGATCATCTCCGCGATCTGGCTCCGGATGGTGTAGACGGGATTGAGCGAGGTGGAAGGCTCCTGGAAGATGTAGGCGATCTTGCCCCCGCGCACCTTGCGAAGCTGCGCATCGGAGGCCTTCAGGAGATCGTTTCCTTCAAAGAGAATCTGACCTCCTTGGTAAATGGCGGGAGGTGATGGGAGCAGGCGCGTGATGGCGAGGGCCGTGACACTCTTGCCGCTCCCGCTCTCACCGACGATCGCAAGCGTTTCACCTTTTCCGAGTTCCAAGGAGACACACCTGAGTGCCGGAGTGACACCTGAGGGGGTGGAGAAGCCGATGTTGAGGTCTTTTATTTGGAGCATCAGGATTCGGGAAAAAGTATGAGGGATCAATGATGAAGCAGGAAGGGCCGAGGCAGGACGAAGGCGGAAATCAGTATGAATGATGAAGTATGATTGACGGATTATGAAGGCTGAGGCTTTGGTCTTCTTGGAAACCGCGGTCAGGATGGCAAT